>ERZ791622.315-NODE-315-length-22329-cov-2.07709_pt1 | contig 22329 bp, 23 predicted proteins | sample MGYA00510269_ERZ791622 | MGnify/ENA primary metagenome ERZ791622 (study PRJEB30046, sample SAMN00715191) | human gut metagenome | study: EMG produced TPA metagenomics assembly of the A metagenome-wide association study of gut microbiota in type 2... | reverse complement strand
CAATTTGCGTTTCGTGTTCCTGACAGGCATCACGAAGTTCTCTCAGCTGAGTATTTTCAGCGAACTGAACAACATTAAGAATATCAGCATGGACGAGCCATACGCTGCCCTCTGCGGTATCAGTGAAGAGGAGATGCAGACCCAGATGTCCGATGATCTTGATCTTTTGGCTGACAAGCTGAAGGTTACCCGCGACGAAATCATCGGTAAGTTGAAAGAGAACTATGACGGCTATCATTTCACTTGGCCGTCGCCCGATCTATACAATCCGTTCAGCCTACCTTGCCGATGGCAAGATGAACTCTTATTGGTTCGGCAGCGGCACGCCTACCTATCTGATAGAAATGCTGAACAAGTATGGCGTTGCTCCCCAACAGATAGGAGGACAGAAAGTATTTGCCACAGCTTTCGACGCCCCTACGGAACAGATGACAAACATTACTCCCCTACTCTACCAGAGTGGATACATCACCATCAAGGACTATGACGCCCGTTTGGGCCTGTACACGCTCAACATCCCCAACAAAGAGGTGCGTCTGGGGCTGGGCCGCCCACCGAGACCGAGCGTGCCGCAACGCTGACAGCCTATCTGTTCGATTCCATTGACCGTGGCAATATGGACGAGGCCTTGCAACTGCTCCAGACCTTCCTCTCTACCATCCCGCAATGCGACAACACGGACTATGAGGGGCATTATCAATCCTTGCTCTATGTCATCTTCAGCCTTCTCGGCTTCTACGTGGACGTGGAAGTACGCACTCCCCGCGGACGTGTGGATGTGGTGTTGCGCACCCATAGCACCCTCTACGTCATAGAACTGAAACTGGATAAAACCGCCGATGCCGCCATGCAGCAGATTGACCTGAAAAATTATCCCGAACGCTTCGCCTTGTGCGGACTGCCGGTGGTGAAAGTGGGAATCAACTTCGACAGTGAACGGAGGACGCTGGGGGAGTGGAAAATAGAGGAAGAATAGAAAAAATAATGCCGTTATGAAACTGAACGAACAGGAAATATTCTCTGAAACTTTTTTCGGTATTCATTTTAATTCCGTACATTTGCTATAATAAAAAATCTGTTATTTATGGATCTATCTCATAAGACATATATAGAATCATTCTCAATCAAAGGTTTATGGGGAGAAAAAGACATTATATGGAAGCACATTAACCCTGATGTAAACGTGTTGGTAGGCATTAACGGCAGCGGGAAAACAACCCTGCTAAACGCCATGAATGCCTATTATAGCCAAGATAACAAGGAACTTAAAAAACAGACAGGTGAGCTTTTGGGCAATCCGGTTTCCAATTGCGTTTACCCGACAACTTACTTACGTTCATTCGATACAGTCCCCGTCATAGACAAACGAAAATCCCAAAGTCCGCTCATGCAAGAACTGAACAAAGTAGTCATTCAAAACCAAGAAGGGCTCTCTTTTTTCAACTATCGAATGAAAAAGCTGGACTATCCGGAGAAAGCAGAAGAGATACAACAGAATATAGATGAACTGTTTGCCATTGTAAACGAATTATTTTCGGACACTCAAAAAAGAATCGACACATCAAAGGGCAACAACAGTACATTGATCTTCCACCAAGGTAGCCAAATTATCCACTTGGAACAATTGTCTGCCGGAGAGAAGCAGTTACTTTTGATTCTTCTCAAAATGTTTCTGTTAGAAAAGCAACCTGCAGTGTTCTTCATGGATGAACCAGAAATATCATTGCACATCAGATGGCAGCGAGAAATCATCAACAAACTACGCCAACTGAACCCTTTGTGCCAACTTATTATCTCCACCCACTCTCCCAGTATATTCGGAGCCGGATGGGGCGATAAGGTTATCTATATGGAAGACCTAATGCGGTAGTTATATGTCAGAATCAAATATTGAAATACAAGCCGAGTATTACAGAAATATACCCATACTTGACAGAAAATTCAAAGCAAGCGTCCATCTGGAAGATGAAGAGGATGAATTATTTTGGGACACAATGTTACAAGCACACCGCCCCGGACATTACTTCTACATTTATTATAGCAAAAATGATAATGGCAATGAAACGCACGGTTGTACACAATGCTTAAAGTACAAACAATTTCTATCAAATAATTTCTTCATCTGCATAGATAGCGATTTACGTCATTTGCGCAAAGAGCAAGGAGTAGATGCCAACAATTTCATTCATCAAACCTATTGCTATTCATGGGAAAACCATTATTGCTTTGCAGAAAGATTACAAAAAACATTGGCAAACAAATGTCCGGAGGTTGCTGAATTATTTGACTTCAGAATATTTCTGACTGCATATTCTACCGCAATATATAAAGCTTTCCTCTTGTTTCTGGCAATGGACAGGAAAGGAATCAGGGGATTCAGTCTGAAAGATTTCAGAGAGTTACTTCCACAACAGTGCAGCCATAAATACATGGCAAACAATGGAGAAACTTTCAACCATGAGATGGAGAAAAAAGTTACAGCATTCATATCTCCTCTCATTAGAAGTCATCACGTGGATTTGGAGGTTGAAAAAAGATACTATCAACAATTAGGACTTACAGAAAGCAATGCCTATCTTCACATCAGAGGACATCAATTGTATAATCTCGTAGAATATATCGGAAAACATTTATGTCACCCAAAAGGCATCAATTTCACAGATGAAATTCTGTTAGATGATATACAGATGCAAGGATATTGGGAGGTCGAAAAGACTGGAGAGGATATCCGAAGCTTTTAATACATAAAACTTGTAAGGAGACAAGAGGCTGACATCAATACGTCAGCCCCACAATCCACAAAGGCAACTTCTTTCCTGTAGCATATTCAATGTTATCGGCAAGGACAAAGGAATTTGGCAAATCCGCAATTTGTTTGAAGGTTTTATCCGCCCCTCCCACTTCGAAAATATATTTATAGTCAATGACAAAGTCACCCTGCGTCTTTCCGTACTCCACCTCATGGTTCACGGAAAGCTGGCTCAACACAAAAGTTTCCCTCGCCGTACCAATCTGTACGGACGTGGAAGCGATAAGTGAAATTGATTATAGGACAAATATACGGATTTGTTTAGAAAAGAAAGCAAATTAAAATAATCTCCCATGACTTCTTTTATCGTATCGAAGAATTCCGGCTTTTCTTCTTCATGCCATGGTTCTTTTTCAAAGAGTTTTTTTTGACACATACTCCCGTGAGAACGATTGGTACGTCATGGAAAAGCAAATCGTTTACAAGAATATAACATATACATTAGGAAATTATGAAAAAAATGAAATTAGCATCTTTTGATATTTTTGATACAACTCTGCTCCGAATATGCGGTAAACCACAGAATATATTTTTTCTGGTTTCAAGAAAATTGTTCCCGGATGATTTAAAACTTCAGCGTGATTTCTTTAATTGGCGTTTGAAAGCCGAGTACTTTGCTGTTATGCAAAAGGGGAGTGGCGTGACAATTGATGAGATATACAATTACTTCCCAGCAACGGAGTTTAGCAATTGTTCCAAGGATAAGGCAAGACAGGAAGAGCAGGATTGTGAATATCTCAATTTGATTGCCAATCCTCAAATGAAAGCACAAATAGAAAAGTATAGACAAAGCGGTTATCGTATTATATTTATTTCAGATATGTATTTGCCATCTTCTTTTTTGTGGAAGGCATTGAAGAAAAATGGATGCATTGAAGAAGGAGAGAAAGTGTTTGTATCTTGTGAGGAATCGGTCCAAAAGTCTAATGGATTACTATTTGAAAAGATAAAAAGGAACTATGATATAGATGAATGGGTGCATTACGGTGACAATCATGAAAGTGATTATATTATGCCGAGAAAATATGGGATAAACTCTTGCCTAGTTAATACTTCGTACACAAAAATAGAGAAGAGGTTTTTGAAAAAGATTTCGACTTCACCCGACAAATTCCTCTTATCCACATTGGTCGGTTTTCAAAGGGCTGCCAGACTTGTTTTGAATAACGACAAAGCAACATTCGCAGCAGATTATATTGCACCTACTTTTTTATCTTATGTCGTACATGTTGTAGCAGAAAGCAGAAAGAAAGGAATAGAAACGCTCTATTTCTTATCTCGGGATTCTTATTTGTTTTATAAGATAGCTCAATGTTTGTATCCCAAAGAAAGTGAAATCCAATTTAAATATTTGTTTGTTTCAAGAAAGTCGTTGACGCTCCCCTGTTTATATGATTTTACACTTGATGAATTGCGCGAGAATTTTGGATGCCAATCACTTGTCAAAAAAGGCGACATTGGACATTTTTTGAACATATTGAAAATCCCTTTGGAGAAATATATTCAAGAGACAGGTTCTCATTATTCAGGTACGATAAGAACATCGGAGGAAGAACAACGTTTTTGGAATTATCTTTCTGGCAAGAATATGCATTTGAAGGAAGAAGCAGATAAAGAGAGGATGTTGTTGGAAAAATATTTGGAACAAGAGAACTTCTTTTCATGCAAGAAAGCGGCAATTGTCGATTTGGGCTGGAATGGAACGACCCGTCTTTTATTGAATAGAATAAGAAATAGACACAATCATAAGCAAATCTATACATTTTATTGGCTGGCATTTAAAACTGCCATTTCTAAAGTATATGGTGACTACGATTCGTACACATCAGATCAAAGAAAAGCAAAACTGTCACTCCTTCTTGAAAAGTATTATACTCTTTCTCCCTATAAAAGTACTTTGGGTTATTGTTTATCAAAAAGCGGGAAAAGCATCCCATCTTTTGATAAATGCAATACAATTTTTGATAATGATGTTTTAGTGAACAACTTAAAAGTGTGCCTCCTAATTTCTAAATGGACTCGTCTATTTCTAAATAAATTAGAGGCTTACGAAAAGGATTTAGAGAAATGGGATACATCCTTTACTAATAATCTGATAACCTTTCATACAAATGTCTGTTTTTCAGTTTTCGAGAATCTGAAAGACAACGAGTTTAAAAGTGAAGATTACCTTATTAAGAGGCTTCACAAACGAGATATCTTTCGATTTCTTTCCCAAAAAAGAATAACATTATGGGATGAAGGTAGTGTGGCTTATTCTTTTGGCCCATATGCTTTTACCGCCTTATACAGGATGAGAGCTGTTGTAAGCAAGATAAAAACACTTTATAAAATGATAAAATCATGTCTAAAGTAAAGGATAAAATAACAATATAAAGTTATTACATCTTTATGAAGGTTATAGTTATACCGTGAGTTGCTCTATGTCCAAAGAATCGAGAATTAAAAAAAGCCTCCTGAATGCCCGGATCAACTTGATTTGTTATCTGGTGTCACTTGTCATAGCCTTTTTCTCACGTAAGATATTCATAGACCAGTTGGGAGTTGAGTTCATCGGGTTAACGGGCACTTTATCCAGCCTCCTCAGTTTCCTGAATCTTGCAGAATTAGGAGTAGGAAGTGCCATCGGGTATGTGTTATACAAACCCATCTACGAAGATGACAAGATAAAAATAAATGAAATCATTTCGATTTTCGGCTATTTATACCGTTGCATCGGATTATACATACTGGGTGCAGGGGTTATCCTATCTTTCTTCCTGCCCTGGATTTTTCCAAATACCTCGTTTACATGGCTTATCATTTATATTGGCTATTATGCCTATTTGGCGTCATCCTTATTCGGCTATTTCATCAACTACCGACAGACCTTGCTCTCGGCCGACCAACGGAATTATGAGGTCACAAGTTACTATCAAGTTGTTACAAGCACCAAAATTATCTTACAAATGCTTTTAGCTTTGTATATTCGCAGTTTTGCACTTTATCTGATTAATGAATTAATATTCGGCTTCATCTATACGCTTATTCTAAACTGGCGTATCGATAAAGTCTATCCGTGGTTGGCAAGCGACCTTAAACTGGGACGCAAATTATTCAAGAAGTATCCGGAAATAGGGAAATATGTTAAACAACTATTTATACATAAAGTTACTACTTTTGTACAGTATCAATTAACTCCTTTCCTCATCTACTCTTACGTTTCACTGCCCATTGTGGCTTTATACGGAAATTACACGCTGATTACCCAAAAGCTACAAGGACTTATTTCGGGCATTCTTGACAGTACAAGTGCCGGTGTTGGTAATCTGATTTCTGAAGGGAATATTGAAAAGATAGTTAAAATTTATCAGGAACTTTTTGCGGTCCGCATGTTAATAGCCGGAATCTCGGCCACCTGCATTGCCGTTCTCAGTTCTCCGTTTATTTCGATTTGGCTGGGAGAAGAATATCCCTTGCAAAGTCTAATTGTGAATGTCATTGCCTTGCAGCTTTTTATGTATATGTTACGCGGAACAACAGATGCCTTTATTTATGGCTACGGTCTGTTTTATGATGTGTGGGCTCCCGTCGCGGAATCTGCCCTATTTATCGCTACATCAATGGTATTCGGATCACTGTGGGGATTACCCGGGGTTCTTTGCGGTCCTTTGTTATCGATGCTGATTATTATCTATATCTGGAAACCTTATTTTTTGTTTTCAAAAGGATTCAAGTTGCCGTTCTATAAATACTGGCAGGTCTTCTTTATTCACATCACACCCATAGTGGTATCTTATATTCTCTCTATAAGAATATATGATTTGTTACTAAAAAAAGACTTTCCGATGGCAAGTTGGATGAACTGGCTCTTTAGCGCATTCTTGTTTTTCACAATCATGTCCTTCTGCTCCATCGTTTCAATGTATATAGTATCAAAAGGGATGCGCGATTTCATACATCGATTTACGAAAAGAAAATAATGGATAGTAAGTGTTATGGCTCCTATCCATACATAGATTAATACATAACTTATTTATATTGATATGACCAATCATATATTGTTTCCATTTATCCTATTGGCTATTGTCATTAGTGCCAAATGGATAGCATTCATCTGCTTATCACCAATAATGAGGATAATGTGCTACAAGGATGCAAAGAAGAAAAAGGATTGCAGCGACAATTCCGGCAAAAAGAGCGCCCCCATGAATGTAAAAAACAGACTCACTATTCATATAAGAAAAGTTACTTTTTATATAAGAGGCTACATGCGATACATGGACTTCCAGACAGGGCTGATTCCATCGCATCACATACGGAATTTTATTTATCGCAGAATCTTTCTTGTGCAGATGGAACAGAAGGTCATTATCTGTTGGGGAGCGGAAATCCGCTGTCCCGGCAAACTGAAAATTGGGAAAGGGAGTATCATAGGCGACAAAGCCCTTCTTGATGCCCGTAATGGCATTACCATCGGCAAAAACGTAAATTTCAGCAGCAATATAAGTATCTATACCGAACAGCACGACCATCGAGACCCGATGTTCAGATGCAACTCCAGTGATGCCTTTTCCGTCAATATCGGAGACCGTGCCTGGATAGGACCGAATGCCATTATCTTGCATGGTGTGCACATTGGCGAAGGAGCTGTGGTAGCCGCCGGCTCCGTAGTAACCAAAGACGTACCGCCATTTACGATTGTCGCCGGTGTTCCCGCACGAAAAATCGGATTACGGAACAAGAATCTTTGCTATAATTTCGATGGTAAACCTATACCATTTTTCTAACATGATACGCAGTAATAAAGCTTGGTTTCTCTTCCTCTTTCAATACCCGTTCAATGGATGTTCGCAATATTCGTTGACAAATATGCAAAATTTACTTTAGGAAAAAATAGATAAATGGATAAATCTACCTATCTGGTTATATTGGGCTTGGTATCATTTGGTTATTTAAATAATAACCTTTTGCCATTAGATAACAACATCCCATATGTATGCACTATGGGATGGAGCCTCTTCGGGTTCTTTTATTATAAAGGATATTCACCCTTGTACACCCTTAAGAACCAATTATATGTGATATGCTTTTTCATGTTGCTATTTCTAAGCCAACTCACCCCTACATTCAACAGATTTCATCAGGACTTTTTTTCCACCGTCGTAGCCAACCGCTTTGAATATAGCTTCATCTTTCTGTTGGTACTGTTCAAAATTGGACCTACAGAAGAAGATATATTCCGAGCTTTCAACATACTTGGTATCATCGCCTTGATTCTGGCAGTAATAGCATTCTTTTTTCCTGTATGGTTTGTGGATTTACACAAGTTATTAGGATTTCTGCGCAACCAGGGCGATCTGGACTTTCTTGCAGCAGCCCCAGGATTCCCATGCGCAGTCTTTTATTTCTATATATTGGGCTACAAAGTCCTTATAAAATACAAGCAGCAGAAACATTTGCTGGTATGGTTCTCTTTGTTTATGGCTTACATCTTCATTGTACAAAACCGTAGCACATTGCTTATTGCCGTTCCTTTTTATCTTTACGTGCTATTGCGTTCTGATTTTAGAATAAAATGGCTGATTCTATCTATTCTTATCATAGGATGTGGTAGCTATTTACTTTTTGTATTCGACGCTCTGATGGAAGAAACAAGAGGCCAATTGAACGATACGCATTACAATCGGTGGCAAGCTATCTACTATTATGTATTGGAACGCGATTACAACTTCTACAATACTCTTTTGGGAAATGGAAAGCCCTGTGCCGGTTCACCTTATTTATATGAATTGGTGCGTGTCAGCAAATCCCGTTTAGCCTTTGTGTCTGATATAGGTTTGATAGGAACTTTTTATATGTACGGGCTTGCCATGATGCTGTTTATCTATCGTTTTGTATTCGTGGCCTTGCTTAACAAAGGCTTCCCCACTTATCTACGTTTTTACGCCTTGTGGGTGCTAATTGTTCCCACCATCCACTGTTTTGGGACAGGTACAGAGTGCTCCGCCATGCTGCTATTTGCCATTTTTTTCTATTGCATCATTCTTCATGAGGACAATTATGGATGTATCTGTAATCATAGTGAACTACAACACCTGTGAGCTGACCCGGGCGTGCATAGACAGCATTTATAGCCATACGTCCGGCGTGGAATTTGAAGTCATTGTAGTGGACAATGCATCGGCAGACGGAAGTTTTGAAGTGCTGAGCCAAGACAGAAGAATTATTTTCGTAGAAAGCGGATCGAATTTAGGATTCGGGAAAGCGAATAACCTGGGATATAAATATTCGTCAGGAAAGTATGTTTTCCTCTTAAACTCAGATACACGATTACTAAACAACGCACTCTACTTGTTTTACGAAGAGATGGAGAAAATGCCCAACAACGTAGCATGCATAGGCTCTATCCTGCGAGCATCCGACGGAATCACTCCCAATGGATCTTATGCCCTTTTTCCTACAATAACAACCATGCTGAAATTTTTTGCCGGTTATTATTTCCGATTGAAATTCAATAGGAACAACCATATAGAACCTCCATTTGAAGTGGATTATATCACTGGAGCCGACCTTTTTATCCGACAACATGTGATTGAACAGTTTGGTTTATTCGATCCGGATTTCTTCATGTATTTTGAAGAGACGGAAATGCAGCTAAGGTATTCGAGGTGCGGATATAAACGCCTGATTATCCCCGGGCCGGAAATCGTGCATCTGGAATGTGCGTCATCGGGGAAGGGAAACGCCTTGTCGGGAGTGCGCGCGCAGATGTATTTTGAAGGGATGATGATATATATGAGAAAACGCTACAGCAGCGGCAAATATGTGTTATTCAGACTAATATCCCTGCTCTATTTGCCTCTTGTCTTCGTCAATGAAAAAAGCAGGAAAGACTTATGTGCAACATCCAAATTATTCTTTAAAATATGAACAGACTTATTTACGTTGATGCGTTTTCGCATGGGACAACGCACGAGACTTTCAATGCCTCCTCATTGAAAATGTTCTCTGAGATATACGATGAGATAGATTATTACGCAACATGCGGTTCGCAGAGATGCGTAGAAAAAATAGCAGGTGTCTTTCCCGCAAATATCCGGCGACATTCAATATATCTTTCTCCAAAAATGAAAGGATCATTGGGAGCATTTATGGAGGGAATAGTTTCCAATCTCTGGGCTTTGCTGATGCTTCTTCGCGCTCCATGTCATTCTACCCTTTTCTATAATGCCAATCCGCTATGGGCAATGAGCCAAATAAATCGCATTGCACGATATCGTAAAATAAAAGTAGTAATAATGTGTCATGGGGAATTGGGCTTCCTCATCTCCGGAACCCGCCTAAACAAACTTTCGCAGACAGCCTTAAACTTATTTCGATCAAAGAAATTCGTCATAGCAAACAATCTATATTTCTGTGTAGCCAGTAAAACTATCCTCAATAATGTAAAAAAAGTATTTGCCCAGCAAGTGGCAGACAAGTTCATATCATTTGAACATACATTTATTCCTCAAAAAGTAACAACAGAGAAAGCTATAATCAACAGTAAATTCAAAATAGGCACAGTAGGAACATTGTCTAATACCTCGGATAAAATAAAGCAAATACTCAAATTAGGAGAAGCCTTAAAAAATAGGCCTGACATTGAATTCTATACTTTGGGAAGAGTGATCTGCGACACTGCATTGCTTGACAAGTTCGAAGTGAAATACATCCCGGGTACTGAAATAAAACATATACCTAAAGAGGAGCTTAATCGCTATATTGATTCTATGGATTGCCTGGTGTTTATGTATCCGATGGATATGTATCGGTTCACAGCAAGCGGAGCGCTGTGTGATGCCTTAGATCGTGAAAAAATCATTCTCTCGTTGCATAATGATTACTTTGACAAAATTTTCAGCAGAGTCAATGTCGGAAAACAGTTTGATACAATGGATGAACTGATTCGGTTTATATGCACATTCAACAAATCGACATTAAAAGATCTTGATTTCAAAGAATGTAAACGATTACTTTCTCCTGAATATGAAGCTACTCAATGTAGAACGACTTTCTTAAATTTATAAGCTAAATATAATGAATACTGATAATAATTATAAAGTTAATCTAACGCTTGCCATCTGCATGTACAATGCGGAGAGATACATTGAGGAAACCCTGCAATCTGTACTGAACCAGACTATGCAGGAATTCCACTTGATTATAGTGAACGATTGCAGTACGGATAGCAGTGTGTCTATTGTCCGGAAGTTCTTTGAGCAACATCCACGCCAGTACGAATTGATAGATTTTGACGAGAACCATGGCCTAGCTTATGCACGGCATTTTGCCGAACACTATGCAAAGACGACATACATGATGTTTCTGGATTCGGATGATTTGCTATATCATAACGCAATTAAACAGATGTATGACAAGATTACATCGGACGGGGACTTGATGGCTGTGGGATGCTATGTCGAATATATAGACCGTTTGGGGAGGAGGATCGGGGGAGGCATCTTTCTTGGAGAAAAAAGTAAAGAAAAATTTTACATAAAAGCGAAGAACAAAAAACTAATATTTATGCTGACATCGGCAATCTATGATCGGCAATTAGCATTGTCAATCGGTGGTCATGCAATTGACGGGTTTCCCGAAGGCAAACCGCGTTTTCAGGATTTCTGCGAAGATTTAGATCTCTGGACACGAATGAGCGACTTCTATGTGGATGGAAAAGCAATTGTAGTGGTGCCGGAAATATTATATAAATACAGAAAATCAGGCGGGTTATCATCGAACTCATTCAATATGATAATAAAGATGCGTTATACGAAGACGAACTTGCTTCGTCGCCGAGCCGGAGAAAAGGAATTCACCTTTATAGAATTCCGCAATCAAATAGCTGAAGATTTGAAAAGAATAGAAAAGGATGCCAAAGCGGCAGACTGTTTGCGAAACGGAGTTTTCTATCTCAAAGAGCACTCATTTATCAAGGGGGGATGGACCATCCTAAAATCGGTTTGGTATAAACCTACCTATATAATAGATAAGTTTAAGCATAATATATTAAGAATAAAATGAAAAATGTAGCATACATATTAGTCGAGGTATTTCAGTTTTTGAATAAAAGGAGATATGCTGTACTTCGAAATTATGATAGCTTACCCCATGCATCGGGACGCGATATCGACATCATAATAGAACGTCGGGATTTCTTTATTATTAGAAAGTCTTTAGCAGGACTCTTTTTCCATAATGGATTTTACTTAATACAATATTATGAGGGGAGTGAAATGCATTCTATGGTATTTGCCTCCTCCCAATTAGGAAAAACGGATATTATCTCATTTGATTTTTTATTTTCTATTTATGTCAGGAATTTAGTTCTTTTTGAAGCAAAAGACCTATTAGAAACAAGGATATTTAATGGGGAAATATTCCATGTGCGAAAAGATTGGGAGTTTTTGGCCAAATATACATATAACACCATTCTGAAGGAGGACTATCCTTTAAAATATGAAGCTGTAAAAGCAGAAGCATTGAATCTTTATCCACTGGAAATCGGCAAAGCCCTGAAGAGCATCGGAATAAACGATTGTACTTCTGGAGTGAGGGCGGCGTCTGTATCGCAAAAACTTTGGGTACTCCACTTTGTTAGGACATCTTATTCTACCCTGAGATATTGTGTTGCAACAATCTCCAATCTATTTTATCCCAAAGGAATATCTGTAGGATTCACTGGCCCGGACGGCTCAGGAAAGACAACCGTGATTGATCAAATTAGAAAAAGGTTGCAGGCCGTTTACCCCAGCATTCTATTGCTCCATCATCGGCCTGCATTGATGGGCAACTTGGGTGAAGTGGCGCATTTTGCGGGGATAAAAAAGGGCGTAGACCGTCAGTTCGACAAGCCTCACCGAGGAAAGAAGCGAGGCAAGCTTAGCTCCATTTTGAGGCTGGCATATTATTCTACCGACTATGTCGGTGGCTATTTTATCAAAGTTCATCCCTTTTTATTCAAGCGTAGTATTATAATATTCGACCGCTACTATACTGACATCATCTGTGACAGTCGACGTAGCAGCATTTACCTTAGTCATAAATTTCTATATTGGTTCGGTCGATTATCTATTCCTTCGTTAAGGTATAACATCTTGCTTACAGCTGACAGCCAGACCATTCTTGAGAGAAAACAGGAACTGGATAAAGAAAGTATTGATGTCATCAATCATAAAATAGATTATTTGGCAACGAAAAAGGGATATTATAAAGTGATGAATGAAGGTACACCGCAAGAGGCCGTAGAAAAGATTCTTCAAATCATCTTTGAAGAGCAGCATAAGATGAACATAAAGCGACTTTGAAATGTGTGATAAAGAACGGAAAGATTGGATTGACTCTGTAAAAGCTATTTGCATGCTTGGAGTATATCTGCTTCATAGTGAGGCTTATTATGGAACGGGAGGCGTTTCTTACGGTTACGCCTTGACCCCATTTTATGTTAATGCATTTTTCTTTGTGAGCGGTTATCTCTTCTTGGGGAAGCGAACGGGAAGCAACATGTCAATATTTATTAACAGGGGGGGGTAAAAAGAGACCTTGCCAATGTGTGGTATCGTTTAGTTGTCCCCACATTGCTCTTCTCCTCGCTGCTCTATCTGCCCAAGATGCTGTTTCAGGGTGCTGATGTGGATATGGGGCACTATCTATTTGAGGTTTGGGGCGGTATCAGTAGCTGGTTTACGTCGGCGTTGGCGGTAGCCCAGATGATTCTGATTCTCTTGTTGCCACTCGGATTCCGGAGTAGCCGTGCCTATGTGCTGGTCACATTCGTCCTATCGGGACTTGGCCTATATCTGAATACAGGGCCGGTATCCAATGATGCGGCCGACTATTTTCCTTGGTTCTATAAGACCGGATTGGTGTATGTGTTTGTAATGGTGGCGGGAGGAATTTATTGCCGCTACGAAGAAAAGATGGATAGCCTTATGACACGTCGTGGTTGGCCGCTGGTCGGTGCTGTCTATGCAGGAATCCTCATTTCAACTTGGGAAACCCACTCAATAAAGGCTATCGGAATTAGCGGTCACTGCAACTTGTCGGGACTTCTGACCCTGATTTGCGGCATCGCATTACTCATTATGATTACAAAACGGATGAAGCGTATTAATTGGTTAGCATTTATCGGCAAAAACTCTATTGTATTTTACTTTTTTTCAGGTGCGATACCAGCAGTCTGCAGCGCAATAATCGGACGTGCTGGATTTGAGAAAAATTATATCCTCACAATCATAGTGGCTATTTTGTCCATAACCATCAGTTCTGTTATTGCAAAGGTTGTGGAAAGGTACATGCCTTTCCTGACGGATCTGCGAAAATTGAAACAATGAACAAACTAAAAATATTTGTTTCTGCTTACGCCTGCGAACCAGGCTTGGGCAGCGAAATCGGTGTGGGCTGGCATTGGGTGCTGGAAATGTCCCAATACTTTGAATTGTGGGTACTGACCCGAGAAAGTAACCGCCATACCATTGAGCCATGGATAACAGCACACCCGGAACACAGCGGCATACATTTCCTATATTATGACTGGCCCAAGTGGGCACGGTTCTGGAAAAAAGGTTTGCGAGGTGTACGCACTTACTACAACATCTGGCAATATTGCACAAATGACATTGTGAAACAAACAATGCAGGAAAATGACATTCACATATTCCATCACCTCACTTACGGCAATGTACTCTGGAAAGTGAGCAAATATGGGCAGAAACAGTTCTTCATTTGGGGACCAGTAGGTGGACTGGAAAGTATTCCAAAGGAGTTCACCTGCTACTATGGCTTCAAGTCGAAATGTATAGAAAGCCTGCGACGCTGTGTGATACGGTTACTGCCGTTGAATAAAGGCTTTAAAACAAGGTGCAGAAATGCTGACCTCATCTTGTGCAAAACCGATATCACCCGGAATTGCATACCTGCGACATATCGGGAAAAGGCGGTGCTGCAAACAGATGTGGCGGTAGAGTTGTGTGATATACAAGAACCGGTGACGGACAGTCATCTGACGGCAGAGTTTATAACGATAGGGCGCTTGGATGGCTGGCGAGGCTTTGACCTTTGCATAGAAAGCGTGGCAAAAGCCGTAAAAGTACGGTCGGACATTCATTTGACCATTGTTGGTGACGGAACAGATAAACTCCGATTGAAGCGGCTCGCAGGCAAACATGGGATAAGTGACAAGGTGACTTTTGCAGGTAAAGTTTCGATGGAAGAGTATAAACTGCTGTTGAACAATGCCGATGTAGTGATGAACGCTGCACTGAAAGAGGGTGCCGTAACCGTCTCTTTTGACAGTATGTCGATGGGCAAACCTTTAATCTGCCTCAACTCTACCGGATATACACGCTATTTCAGCGATGAATATGCTGTGATAATCCCTATCGGAAAACGTGAACAAGTGATAGATGACTTAACAGACGGAATACTGAAAATGTGTGTCCCGGCCACGCATAAACGGATGGGAGAATCGGCACGAGCTGCCGGAAAGCATTTCACGTGGGCAGCGCATGGAGAAGATATATACCGATTGTTCACGGAACGGATGAAAGGGAAATGTTGACCTCCTGTGTATGGCGGCAAGACGAAACGTCCTTTTATCGTATTGCCAATTCCGATGGCAAAGTGTGGCTGATGCCTGCCTGCAATATGCGGGTGGGACTGGGCCTCTATCAGCCAAGTGGCAGAAAAGGAAAGTTGCTGAAGGCTCTTTTTCCCTATCTGCACAAAGTGAGCCTGGTGCGCAGGGTGGTGAAGGCGCAACCGGTGCACTATGAATTGCAGGAAGATTTGCGGCTCTTGCTTTGCCAAGTTTTTCACACATCAGATTGGAAGTTTTCTATGTTTTGCGGCACTCCCTGCGTGCATCAAAAAATAACGATTCAGCTTTTTAAAGGGAAACACTTTTTGGGGTACTGCGGATGACCCTGTGATGAAGAGGTCGCTAAGTTGTTTGAAGAAGAAACGAAGACTTTGCGATATCTGACCAAACAGGGCATGATGAATATTCCTCGATGCCTTTATTGTGGAAAAACGGAGGGGAATGTAGCTGTTTTTGTACAAAGTACCATAAAAACGAATCATTCTCAAATAATGCATAAATGGACTGATTTACAAAAACAATTCTTAGTTAATCTTCACGAAAAGACTAAGCAAAAGTTATTATTTGAAAGCACCGATTTCTATCAAACACTTATCGAACTTAAGAAGCACCTTGATTGGTTCTCAAATAATGCAGAGCGGACGATGATTGAAAAGGCTATGACCAGCGTATTATCGTATTATGCAAAGAAAGAGGTGGAATTCTCGGCCTATCATGCCGATTTTACTCCGTGGAACATGCTCGTGGAAGACGGGAAACTATTTGTTTTTGATTGGGAATATGCAAAATTGAGTTATCCGCCGTATCTGGATGTATTTCATTTCTTTACTCAAATTGCTATTTTGGAGCAAGGGGTTGACGATGCTATCCTGATTTATAAAATCTATCAAAAATATAAATGTATTTTGCTAGGCGGCATTCGGATTCAAGATAAAGCATATCTCTGCTATTTGTTACATATTATTTACTTCTATTTCAAGAGAAACAACGGCCTATTTTCTACCAATGACCATAGCTATAGATGCTGGATATCATTAATTAACATACTATTAGACAATGAAAAAGATTCTTAATTGTACCTATTCGTTTATGGATAATTACGCACAACATGCCGGACTATCCATTCTATCACTATTTGACAACAACAAAGAAGCAGATGAGATTAATGTATATGTCATTGATTACAATATAGGAGATGAGAACCATGGTAAATTAGAAAAGGTTGCAGCTATGTATCAGCGTAGGATTTTCTTTGTCAATTTGGAACTTATCTCAAAAAAGATGGATGTATCTACAAATTTTTGCCGAAGCACTTATGGTAAGCTATTCCTTTCACAAATAGAAGAGGTGGATTTGATGTTTTCCTTTGATTGCGATACAATAGTATCGGGATCGTTGATGGGCCTGCTTGATGTGGATATGACCGATACACTAGTTGCAGGTGTGCAGGACACGGTTAACTCGTATTTTGTCCACAAAATAGGAATGACAAATGGTGACCGCTATATTAATTGCGGAGGCGTAATTCTTTTAAATCTGAAACTTTGGCGAGATATGGGGATTGAGAAAAAATGTATTGATTATGTAATGTCATTCGATGGGAATCCTCCTTTCGTGGATCAAGGAACTATCAACCATGTCTGTAAGGATAAGAAGAAAATTCTCCCACCGGAATACAATTTGATAAATCCTATGTTTATGTATCCGGTAGGGAGGATAAAACGTCTCTTCAAGATGAAAACCTATTACTCGCAAGCCGAGATAGAGTATGCAATGAGGCACCCGAAAGTAATTCACTTCACGGGTGAATTGTATAATCGTCCATGGTATTCAAACTGTGACCATCCAATGAAGCAGGTGTACTTGGATTATCTTGCTACGTCGCCATGGAGAAACAATGCACTTCTATACGGCAGGATGTCAAAGAACTGTAGAATTCAGAAATGGATTTATGATCATTGTCCATTCTTTGTATATGAGATGATGGTAAGGTTCATTCATGTGAGGCATAAACTTCAAAACAGAGTAATGTAATGGAAAATACAGCGATGAATAGTTTTGAAAGAATAGAGTGGGTAGATCTGATAAAGGGGTATGCTATCTTTCTTGTGGTAATAGGTCATGTGCTGATTTATATGTTCCACGAAGAGGGAGGGGCTTTCCTTAGTTTTATATACTCGTTTCATATGCCTCTTTTTATGTTCGTGGGAGGATATGTTGCTCAGATGAAGTATCGGAATGTATCTGTGAAATCTTTGCCTTCGTATATAAAAAAGAAATTCATATTGCTTGTGGTTCCTTACGTTGTGTGGTATGTATTGGTGCCGAAATATGTTAGCAATGTCAGTTTGGCAACAATGTTGAATCCACTAACTATCATAAAGCAGACTTATATTGTTGTGATAGAATATAAAGGGCTTTGGTTTCTATTAGCCTTCTTTTCATTATCAGTAGGTTTTTACATCAGAGAATTGTTAATAAAACAAAAAAGGGGGGGGTAATAGTAGAAACCATTTCCATTTTTTTCTTGGCGTCCATCTATTATGGGGTGTATAAACTTACAGGTAATTTGCTATGGAAGATATCCTTTCAATATGTTCCTATTTTTGCTGTTGGATGCTGGATGAATAAATATATAGCAGTTAATAAAGTAGTAATTTCTAAAACTACGTTTAATTGGGCTTTGCCTGTTTTTTTATTAATTTCGTCACAATATATTTATAATGTGAATAATGAGTTAAAGATGGTGGTCGGAATGCTGTCGATTCCAGTATTTGCATGGTTGGCTCAGAATATGCATATAAACAAAACTTTGAAGAGTGGTTTACTTATGCTTGGTAGATACTCACTGGCGATCTACTGTATGCATGGCATATTCCTCTGCCATCTTGATGCGCCAATAAAAAATGATTGGTGGTTGGGAGTGATTGCTACGGCAATAGCCGTGGTAGTATCCAGTACATGTGTACTTATTACGATTGTACTTGAAAAATCGGTTCCACTGAACTGGCTATTATTTGGTAAACAACAAAAAAAGTAGTATGCTACATATTATCTGTTTTCATCTTTTCAACGATTATAGCGGTAGCCCGAAAGTACTGAAAATGATTTTGGAAGGATTACTCAAAAAGGGTTATCAAGTAGATTTAATATCATCCAAAGGTGGGGTACTGGATGAATTACTGCATTACAAGAACTTGCGTAAACATTCTTGTTCTTACCGCTTTTCCAATAATCCAGCAATAACAATACTGCGCTATAGCACTGTACAGATTTACACATTTTTATTGGCGTTCCGCTGGCTATTCCATAAAGATGTAGTATTCTACATCAACACTTTACTTCCTGTCGGACCGGCATTAGCCGGGCGTATCATGGGTAAGCACGTAGTTTATCATTATCACGAGAATGCATTTGTTAAGGGGGCATTCTACAAGGCACTGGCTACTATCATGCAGAAGTTAGCACATGAAATCATCTGCGTATCAGAATATCAAGCATCATTCCTGCAACGGAAAAAAGGTGTAACAGTTGTACCCAATGCTCTGCCAAAGAATTTCGTGAACAGACTGACTCCCAATCTTCAAACAGCCTTTGAACGAAAACAGATTTTAATGCTCGGCTCATTGAAATTGTATAAGGGTCCGCTGGAGTTTATCGAACTCGCACAAAGATTATCACAGTTTACTTTTGAACTGGTGGTAAACGACACGCAGGAGAACATTAATCGCTTTGTAAAGGAACACAAGATAAATATCTGCAAAAACCTGACTATATATCCTCAACAGAATGATGTTGCACCTTTCTACAATCAGGCTTCACTCGTATTGAATCTTTCCGACAGGAAACAGTTTGTGGAAACATTCGGACTGACTGTATTGGAAGCAATGACTGCCGGATTGCCAGTAATAGTGCCCACAGAAGGAGGAATTGCAGAGATGGTTGTGGATGGAGAGAACGGCTACAAGATAGACGTACAAGAACTGGATAAAATAGCCAATGCCATCAAGAAGATTCTATCGGATAAAGAACTATACACACTATTGGCAACTAATGCTTTAAAATACTCTGAAAAATTCAATGCTGGCAATATGATTGGGCAAATTACAAAAATACTCGCCATATCATTATTAAAAGAAAAACAACGGAATAGATTAGGAAATACAAAATAGAATTTGTTACTTTGCATTTAACAGAAAACAATGACCATCATGAAATCTCAAAAAGAATATATTGCTTTGCTCAGCGAATATTTCCGCACTAAAGCTATCAGTTACGGTGTGGAGCGGATGGGACTTTTTGGTTCTGTTTCTCGTAACGAACAAAATAACGAAAGCGATATAGATGTTGCTTACGAAGGAGAAGCCAATATATTCACCCGAATACGTATGAAAAAGGAGTTGGAACAATTATTCAATTGCAAGGTTGACATTATTCGTTTGAGCAATCAAATCAATTCATCTTTGTTTGGAGAAAATATCTCAAAAGATTTGATTTATGTATAAAACAGAACGTATACAGACATTGCTTAGCCGAATAGAAGAAGCCATTAACTTGATTGAGAAAAACTCCTCTCATATCAAATCCGCCCAAGATTTTTTATACAGTTCGGATGGAATGTTCACATTGGGCGGTATTTGCATGCAACTCATTTTTATTGGTGAGAGTGCCAAGGTACTTGATACCAAAACAGAACACGGCTATTTATTAAAATATCCCAATATCCCATGGAATGATATTATGGGGCTACGAGATATCATAGCACATGAATATCACCATATTGACGCTGAAGAAATATTTAAAGTGATCAAAATAGACTTACCCATTTTACACAATACAATTTTGAAAATGAAATCTGACTTCTGAAAAAGTCAACAACGAAACAACTCCAAGTTTACGAAAAAGTAAAAGTTATTTTTTATCGCCATTATAAAACTTTTCTTCAAAATTCCGGCAGGTGTTTTTAAGCATCTGCCCTGAAAAGCATGTACTTTCTGAATGAGTGTATTTGAAAAAATACACTATATACCCTTTTTATATTTATGAAACAAGTAGCTATTGTAGGCATCCAAGGTGTGCCTGCAAGATACGGTGGCTTCGAGACTTTAGTGGAGAACATTATCGGTGATAACTGTTGCTCCGAAGTCCGTTATACCGTTTTTTGTAGTGGTAAGGACTATGCCGCGCGGATGAAAACCTATAAAGGAGCACAACTGAAATACGTCTCACTATTCCATGCCAATGGGGCGCAAAGCACTCCATATGATATCCTGTCGATGCTTAAATGTTTACGAGGCTATGATGCAGTAGTCATATTAGGCGTGTCGGGCTGCATTTTCCTACCCATATTCAGGCTATTGTATCGCAAGCGGCTGATAGTGAACATTGACGGACTGGAACACCGGAGAGCCAAATGGGGCAGGTTTGCCAAGTGGTTTCTGCGGACAAGCGAGGCAATGGCAGTGCGCTATGCGGATGTAGTGATTACCGATAACAAAGGCATTCAGGACTATGTGACAAGTACCTATCACAAACACTCGGAACTGATAGCTTACGGCGGAAATCATGTATTAAAGGATGTGCCGATGATGAGACAAAACGAAATATTAGAAAAATACGGGCTTATAAAAAAGGAATATGCCGTTTCTATTTGTCGCATTGAGCCTGAAAACAACTGTCACATTACGCTTGAGGCATTTGCGGAAATGGGACAGAAACTGGTGTTTATAGGTAACTGGAAATATAGTACGTACGGAAAAGAGTTACAGAGAAAATACTCCAACTATCCGAATATATGTATGTTGAGCGCTGTATATGCTCTTGATGTCCTATACACATTAAGAAACAATGCAAGAGTCTATATCCATGGTCATAGTGCCGGAGGTACAAATCCATCATTGGTGGAAGCCATGTTTTTCGGCAAGCCGATTTTGGCATACGATGTGGTCTATAACCGGGAAACTACGGAAAACGAAGCTTGCTACTTCCAAAACTGCGAACAGTTGGTGAAGCTACTGCACGGAACAGAGGAAAGTGGAGAACTGCTGAAAGAAATTGCAGAAAGACGATATACATGGAAGTATATAGCAAAACAATATGAGGCATTATATGAATAAAAGAATCTTATCATTTCTTATTGGAGTAGCCACGATGATGTGCAACGGCATGAGTTGTGGCGCCCAAACACAAAGAGAATCGTACGTAGATATATTTTCCGGTGTGGAATTCAATTATCGGAATATATATTATAACAATAAATTGTATGACTTACTGATAAACCTGACTCCGGGTTTCAAGTGGCATCTCAAGCATCAATGGATGATAGCGGCAGAAGGATATGTTCCTATTTATAATGACTACGGAGAACGATACAAAAGAATACGGCTGAACATGGCCGTAGTGTCCAAAGAGGCGCAATGGGGCAAACAGTTCTTCAAGTTTAGCGGCGGATTGTTTGGCCGGGAACGATACGGAATAGACGTGAAGTGGATGTACCCGATGAACCACTGGCTTGCCGTGGACGCACAAATAGGCTATACGGGATTTTGCTCGATGGCTGTGGACTGGGAATGCAGCAAGATGGAGAGGGTGACAGGATGGATAGGCGCAAGGATGTATATGAACAAACTGAATACAGAATTTCGCCTGCAAGGAGGAAGGTATATTTATGAGGACTATGGAGTGAGGGGGGAATGTATGCGACACTTCAAACATTGTACTGTAGGGGTGTATGCCCAATACAGCGATTGGGGCGAAGAAAATTTCGGTTTCAAGATTGTTATGATGATTCCACCTTACAAACGGAAAATGCGAAAAATAAACTTTCGCCCGGCATCTAATTTCCGGTTGACTTACAACCTGCAGGCTGATCCTTACTCCATGCTAATGTACAGGACTT
>ERZ791622.302-NODE-302-length-23042-cov-2.7225_pt1 | contig 23042 bp, 17 predicted proteins | sample MGYA00510269_ERZ791622 | MGnify/ENA primary metagenome ERZ791622 (study PRJEB30046, sample SAMN00715191) | human gut metagenome | study: EMG produced TPA metagenomics assembly of the A metagenome-wide association study of gut microbiota in type 2... | reverse complement strand
CTGTCGCTGTTTCATCCGGCGGAGGCAGTGGCAACTCCGATTCAGATCTTCGCTGGGACGGAAGAAGGCCGGATGAGGAGGAAGAGGCGTATCGGAGAAGGTGTCTATTCCATGCGTCGCATATCATTAGATTTGCCAATAGTGGATACAGAAAGAAATATTAAAAATAAGTTCTATTATTTTATCCCGGTTAAGTTGTAGCTTGGCTGGGATTATTATTTAGTGTTTTAGAAAGATTTTGAACAATTTTAATTTTAGTTGATTATGATTTACGGATATATTCGCGTTAGTAGCGACAAGCAGACAGTAGAAAACCAGCGCTTCGAAATAAACAATTTTTGTGAGCGTGAGAGTATCCACATTGATGGATGGATAGAAGAAACCATTAGTGGAACTAAAGCATACGACAAAAGACAATTGGGTAGACTGCTCAATAAAGTTCAAAAAGATGATTTAATCATCTGCGCTGAACTATCTCGACTCGGACGAAATCTTTTTATGATTATGGAAATACTCAACATCTGTATGACACGAGAATGCAGAGTTTGGACTATTAAAGATAACTATCGTCTTGGTGATGACATTCAAAGTAAAGTATTAGCTTTTGCTTTTGGCTTATCAGCTGAAATTGAGAGAAATCTTATCAGTCAGAGAACAAAAGAGGCATTAGCTAGAAGGAAGCAAGAAGGAGTTATTCTTGGACGACCAAAGGGAAGAAAGAATGCTCCAGACAAATATAAGTTATCTGGTAAAGAAACATTGATTAAAGAATTATTATCTATAGAGGTTTCAAAACGTAAAATTGCTAAAATTTGCAAAGTTGACCGCAATACTCTTGCTCGTTTTATTAGAGAGCATTTAGCCGAAAACAATTGAGCGTTTTTGTGCAGCAAGAGGGTATGGTATGTGATTTTGCTTCCTATGAGCCGTGGGTTATCCTAACACCAATAGAGCAAAGTATCAAGAGAAAGATAGAAGTAGTGGGCACACCTCTTAAAGATTGGGATATCCAGATTTATCGTGGTGTACTCACTGGATGCAACGATGCTTTCATCATTTCAACTGAAAAGCGCAATGAAATTCTCGCCAACTGCCAATCCGAAGATGAACGCCAACGGACGGAGGAACTTATTCGACCGATTTTGAGAGGCCGCGACATTAAAAGATATGGGTACAATTGGGCAAATCTCTGGCTAATCAATATACATAACGGTATAAAAGGTAAATTGCCTCGTATTGATATCAATGAATACCCAGCGATAAAGGTTCATCTTGATCAGTATTGGAATAAAATCAAGGATAGAATGGACCAAGGAGATACCCCCTACAATCTTCGTAACTGCGCTTATATGGAGGATTTCTTTAAGCCAAAGATCACATGGGGAAATCTAAATCTAAAAGGCACATATTCATATGTACAGAAAGGAATGTTTATTAATGCACCAAGTCCATTTATAGTTACTTCGAATATAGCAATACTGCATATTCTTAATTCAAAAATAGCAGATTATTATATACGTTTACTTGGAGTAACAAGGAATGGTGGGTACTTTGAGTACAAACCAATGTTTGTTGAAAAATTTCCTATTCCACAGACCGGTTTAGATTCCCTAGAATTATATCCTATTAATCCTTCCAAAGAACAAGAAAAAGAGATTGATGATATCATATATCAGCTATACCACTTGTCGATGCAAGAAATCGAATACATAGAAAATAGAGAGAGTTAACTCTCTCTATTTTCTACTAATTTATTACTGCTATAGTAGAGGAGGATAGAAATTCTCCACATAAGATTCTTCTTCGTTACTTAACCCAACAATAGAATATAAATGCTTGTTAACGCTATGTGTAAAATCTTTTAGATCAATTGTTTTGTTAACAAGATCTTTAACTTTCTGAGTAAAGAAAACTTCATCTTGAGGTGAGACTTTAGGAATAATCAATTCTTGTATTGTAAATTTTTTCCATCTTACTGTGCCAACTCCTGTCGTTGTGCCAATTTTAGAGAAAAACCATTCAGATAATGGGGAGTTAAGAATGCAAAGTAGATATGGAAGATGCTCGCCAATCATCAGGAATGTTGTTGCTTCTGGTACAAAAATACCATTATTATCAAATGCAAATTTACTTCTGTCGGAGATTTCTCCCCATACAATTTTTTGCCGATAAAAATCCTCCCAATAGCTGATGCTGTCTTGGGTTTCAAACCATTGGTTGTTGGTTTTCTTTCGTGCTTTTTCTGGAGTAGTTCCGATGGTTATGCGCTTGCCTTCGATCTCAACAAATTCCCCTGTTTGAGCCAGTTTCTGCTTACAGAAATCCGCAAGATAGCTATCTGCCACCCAATCGTATCCTGCTTCGCGGAGATCTTTCTCTGCGAAACTCAACAAATATTGTTTAATTGCTGGATACTTATCAATATCATAATTACAAGCTGGGAATGTAGCTATCAAATATAAATTCGCCCAATCATATGCATACCGTTTGATATCCCTGCCACGAAGAATCGGTCGAATAAGTTCGGCTGTTCTAGCGCGTTCATCTTCAGTTAGACAATTAGCTAATATTTCATCTCGTTTTTCTGTATTAATAATAAACGCATCGTTGAGTCCAGTTTTAATTCCATAGTTGATTTGAATATCCCAATCCTTCAAAGGCGTACCGACTGCCTCAATTTTTCGTTTAATACTCTGCTCTATTGGAGAGAGTATAACCCAGGACTCAGATGAAAAGAAATCGCAATCAACACCCTCTTGCTGCACAAAAACGCTCAAATTCCTAACACTATCTTTATTCTGTTTGTTGGTCACAGCACATAGGGTCTTATGCTGGTTTTTATTTTTTGAGAATAACAGGATATTCGTATCCACTGTAGCACTCTCGAATATTTTTACACCAGCAAAATCAATCAGGAGCTGCGGATCGGTGTTATGTGAAAGAAAATCCCGCGTCTTTTCTCCATAACCGGCCCGCATCCATTTGTTAGAGGTAATATAGCAGAGATGTCCACCATCTTTGAGCAATTGCCAACCTCGCTCGTAGAATAGACAGTATATGTCACCGGTGCGAGCATAGGTCTTGTACCCACAATCGGCATATAGAATAGCCAATTCACCACTATTGTTTTGTAGTTGGATGTACGGAGGATTGCCAATCACTATATCGAACGGGTTATCATTGAGTCCAAACATCCATTCTGGATCGAAGAATCTACTGACTGTATTCTGGTCATACGGATTCCACGAAGCGAGTTGCTTGGCGTCTTCTGGAGCGAAATCATTATTTTCCGCCAAAAGCGAAGCAAGTTTTTCTCTCAAGTTTTGATCTTGTTCTCTCAGGCGGCGTTTAGTTACGGCCGATTTTGCCATAAAGTGTTCATGGCGGATTTTTGTCAGTGCTTCTTTTGTCGGTTTGATTTCCGGATTTTCAAAGAGATTGGATTGCACATTCCTTTTCTTTCCAATGAGGGAATTAGCAGCTACGAATTTGGTTTCCAGATTTGGAAGAGTCGGGATGCCAAAGTTAGGTTTGGACGGGTCTTTCTCGCAGTCACAGATGAGTGAAATGAAGAAACGAAGTTTTGTTATCTGAACGGCAATGCTCTGGATATCGCTGCCGTATAAACAGTTTTCGATGATGGTTAGTTTCTGTGTATAGGTGTTCTCGTCAGGCTCAATCCTTTGTAGAATGTCAATCATTCTGTTGAGCATTCCCATAGGGAAGGCCCCGGAGCCACAGGCCGGATCTATTACTTTTACCGACTTCAATTTGCGGGCTATTTCATTATATTCCGAAGTTTTCTCAGCCTCATATTTAAAGTTCTGAGCGAAAAGGGAGCGATGAAGTGGAGTATCCCCAAGATAAGCAATAAGGCTTTCATCGACCATATAGCCTACTATTTCACGAGGGGTATAAAATGAACCGCTTTGGTTTCGAGCTGTTTCTTTAGTCTCGGGGTTGTATGCACCAAGTAGATTTTCGAATACCTTCCCCAAGAGTTCAGGGTCAAGTGCTACCTGCTGCTCTTCAGGTGTATTTTCTTCTATTGTGAAGTTGTATCTGGCAAGGATGGAGAATAAACCTTTCTCCGGAGCGAAGAATAATATATTTGGAACGACTGCGCGATAACGGTAGCGTCCATCAGAGAATTTAGATGCATTACGGCTGAAACCGTCGTAATAGTAGGCTTTGCTTACTCCGTCCAGTGTCTTTGTCTTGTCAAGGCATTCGAAAAGGCCTCCGTTAAGAAAAGGGACTTCTGAAAACAGACTGATAATTTCTTCTTTCGAAATGGAGAAAAGTTCGTCATATCGATACAATGTTTTCACATCTGTATATCCGACGCTTTCTGCAAAGCCGCGTTTTTCACCATTCTCATCTTCAATGGCTCGATTGAGCGTAGCGAAGAAAAGATTCTGAAGTATTGCATTGTAATATGTACCAGATACTGGGCTTTGGGAGTCAAAATCTTTCAAGATGGTTTCAATGAAGTTTTCATCGAACAGATTACCTGGTACAAGGTTTTTCTGTTTGATGAACCAAACGAAGATTATGCGGGTAATCATCCTGATGATTTTTCTCTCAAGGTCTTCACGATCATCTTCTTCAATTGCTGTATTGTTGGGAAATGATATATTTCCATCAGGACTGATAGCCCAAAGATACCAGTCAAAGAGATCTTTGTAAAAAAGTTTGGTGAGAGTTTCAACAGAGAAAGCTGCTGTGATGTCGCTAAGGGTCTGTTTACTTTCTTTTAGGGCAGTGAAGCGGTCAATAGCGGTGCGACAGCCCCTGCCTTCCCCGAGGAGATAGGTATATCGCATTGTGTCTGTCGAGCGTTTCTCATAGTTCCCGTCTTTGTCGAAGTCCCATGTCTCGCTGACATACGAAAAGCGCAGGGAACTTTCGTTCTTACGGTAACTGAACACAAAGGCTCCGATGTAGCCCATTCCCCTCCAATCAGAGGTGAGCATATCGCGGATGCCACGTTTGTTTCGGGATATGTCCACCTTGTCATTGAGTTCGACTTCATAAACGGCTATGGTCTCGCCATCAGAGAGGGTTATGTTGCCGAGGCGTAAAGCCGTTTTGGCAAGACGGTTGCTGACTTGTATTGGGATGGGATTGCTCCAGAATTTAACATTATTGTGGAATATGTCATGAAGGAGGCCCTGCCAGGCTTCTCTATTATATCTGGATTCTATAATCTCTTTGTAGTTCATATCTTGGACTTATTTAAATGATTCGGAAAGAATAATTTCGGCTTCTGTCTCCTGCTGATGGAGCATGGATTCTTCTGCGGTGTAGTATGAAGAGTATTTCTGCGCCATACCGATTATCTCGTCCATAGCTTCGTTTCGTGTCATTCGGGACTTGCCGGAACTTTGCAAGTTTTTATGTATCCTTTGGAGACGTTTGGATATGTATGTAATGACTCCACGCTCGGCAAGTGATTTGAGTTGTCTTACTTTTTCATAGAGGTCAGAATCGTCGATTTCGACCATAAATCTGGTAAGGAGGTTAAGGGCAGTATTTACCTGTGAACCTCGGCTGGACGGATCATCCTGTGTACTTTCCTGGATTTTGATTTCTTCATCTTGTTTGGTCCCGAATTTCTGCAAAGCCATTTCAACGTGTTTATGATGTAAAGGGATACGGTCTGCTGAAGGTTCATCTGGAGATGCTTTGAAGTATTTCAGGGCATCAATGACGGAAAGTTCTTCAGCTGTCTCAGATACCAGATAAAACACTTTTCGGAAATTAGTCTTCAAGAAAACAAGAGTATCTCCTGAGAGAGTTGTACCATCGACTTGCTTTGGATTTCTTCCGGTACGGCTTCGTATGGAAAGTTTGGCAATACGATTATATTCCTTGCGTTTTGTTTTGTATAGTTCTCGCAGTTCTTCATAATAAGGTAGCTCCAGATTGCGGTCTTCCTGCTGCCCTTTAATTGCCTCATCGAAGAGTTTCCCTAGATTCCTGTCTATAACTTCATTTTGAGAATATATTTGGTTGTCTTCACCGAAGGTGGAGTGGAATGTTTGTATTTTACTGAGGGCTATCTGATTGAGATTGATTTCACGGTTCCCCTCCCGGGAAGGGTAAAATACGTAATTATATATGTGTTTGGAGGCTGACCCTATGCGGTTTACACGGCCTATGCGTTGCATGAGCCGGGTGGAGTTCCACGGGGTGTCGTAGTTGACTATTACATTTGACCGATGGAGGTTAATCCCTTCGGCAAGGACATCCGTGGTGAGAATAATATTGTAATTATCGTGCTTGTCCTTGTAATTGGCGTCAAAATTTTCTCTTATGGTCTTGAACTGGTTGCTTCTGTTTTTAGCAGATATTACCAGTACATCTTTGCGGTTTATGCGTTTGGCCAAGTATTCAACGGTATCAACTGATTCTGAAAATACTACAAGTTTTCTTTCCGGATTACGGTCTGTCTTGAACAATTCATGTTTTATCAGATCGTTGAACTTGGCGAATTTAGAATCGTCGGCTTCGGTAACTGATGCCCAGTCTGAGCACATTTGCTTAAGTATTTCCTGATCTTTCTTCAGCATACCTATATACTCGGGGTTGAAATCTGCTGCCCGAAATGAGGCGTTCTTAGGATTGTCCTGCGCTTTGGCGTTCAGTTTCTCTTCTATTTCTTCTTCACTCAATCCAGCAGCAATCAGGTTGTTTATATCCAAGTCCGGAGCAATGAAGACCTTGTCGTTTGCAAACATGTCTATCATATTCTGATTGGCCTGTTTGAAATTAGCGATAGATACTTGAAATGCGTAAAAACTGCTTTCCAGTCGTTTGACAAGGCCGTTCTTTCTTATTCCGGCGAGAGAGCGGCTTATGGTTTCAGCATTGTCGTACAACCCATTGGCAATTTCCGGCTTCAGATATGCGATAGCTTGATATCTGGCATAGGTAAGGTCTTTTGTCAGAATGGTCATGGCCTTTTCAAACAAGTCTGCAAGGTGCTCATTGAGTTCATACCGACTTTCTACGGGGCGTTCCACTTTCGGAAAATCGCCAATGTCTTTATTGTACCGCGATATACTTTCGATGTCGGTTCGGGTCCTTCTTACTGTCAGCGGTTTTATGATTCTGTCGCGTACCTGCTCAGCCAGTTTTTTAAATTTGGCGAGATCAATCTCAGGTTCTTTTTTCAATTTTTTAAACTCCTTGACGAGTGGACTGAAGAATGCGGTAAGGTTGGCCACTCCGTCAATAGTGCAGTGACGAGGATCTTGGAAGAGAAGAATTTCATTGTAAATGTCCGCCGGTGAGTTGTTCATCGGAGTGGCGGAAATGAGCATTACTTTCTTTCTATAACCTTTTATGTTTCCTTGATTGATGCGGGGCATCTTGCATATTTCCTGCAGCTGTTCAAAGGCATTGGTTGTGTGAGACCTGAACTTGTGGGCTTCATCAACAAGTATGAGGTCATATTCATCGGCATTCCAATAATCGTAGTTTTCTTCGTCAAGTATTTTGTTAAGGCTGCCGTTCGTTATGAATTTAGTGTACTTGTCTATGCCGAAATCTTTGAAGGTGCTTTTCCAGTTCTGCTCCACTGCCGGAGGGTATACGACAAGTATTTTGGTGTTGTCACGGCCATTCTCCTGCAAGAATTTTTTCGCAATCATTGTAGCCACGATTGTTTTTCCAAGACCGACAACATCCGCGAGGAAAAATCCGTCATAACGTAGGAGTTTCTGATATCCTTCAATGACGGCATCCATTTGGTAATCGTATTTGGTATAACCAGAAGGCACTTCAAGGGTATTTTCGTTATCGGATTCCATTACCCTGTCGGAGAAGTATTCCATCAGCATTTTGATATATAGGTCGTATGGTGAGATGTCTCCGTTGAGATAGGTTTTTCTGATATTGGCCGTAATGTCATCGGCTTTAATTTCGCATCCTTCCGCTTCTTTCCAAAGTTCTTCAAATTCGTCTTTGGCGTACTGGACATCATCGTATTGCGACAACTTGACATTAAATTCGTATTGTTTGTCTTCACTTATGCCAAGACCGTTGCCGGAAAGATTGCTTGATCCGGTGATTGCGATACCTCCTGTATATTGGTTGAAATTGTCCGGGTAAAGGACATATATTTTGGCATGGATTCTTTTTGATGGATGCGCCCTGAGTTCGAGTTTACCGTCATTAAGATCTTTGACCATCTGGAAAATCCCTTGCTCGATTTCTTCCTTGTAGCCTGCGTGTTCTATATCATTGCGGATTTGCCTGAGACAATCTTCTTTTACTTCATCTTCTGCTCCGAAGAATATTTTTCCTTGTCGGGCGGCTTCTGCTATGTATTTGTCCACATTTATCCCAACCAATACGCGGGCTTTGTTTATGTTGTCAAGAAATGGTCTTAGTGTAAAATATCCTGATGCACGAAGGAAACCTACAACGGCATCTAGGTTCTTAATCGTTGGGTTGTTGCTCAATACACCTTCAAATTCGCGCATGAGGGTATTGCCGTTCTTGTTGGTGAATATATGAGAATGTATGACCTTGTCCATTATCCGCTATGATTATATTGTTTTAACTTTATTCTTCCTGTTCTTCTAACCATTCTTGTAGCTTGTTCTGGAGCAACTTTTTATCTGGCAAATACAGGGCATATTGCTGGGCATATATATTGGAATCCTTTGGCAACGTCAATTCTACCAATGCATCTTTCTTTTCTTTGCAAAGCAGAATGCCAATTGTCGGCTTTTCAAAATCCTGCTTCACATACCGGTCATAATAATTGACATACATTTGCATCTGACCCAAATCCTGATGTGTAAGCTTTCCTACTTTCAAATCAATCAGGACATAGCATTGCAGCAGACGATTATAAAATACAAGGTCTACATAGAAATTTTCTTCCTCAAATGTAAATCGTTTCTGTCTGGCTTCAAATAAAAATCCCTTTCCCAATTCCAACAGAAAATGTTGCATCTTGTCGATTATGGCATTTTCCAGCTTGGTCTCAGAATAAGACGCATCCGGCTTTAGACCTAAGAACTCTAATGTCAAAGGATTTTTTATGATGTCGTCAGGTTTATTGATTGTTTGTCCTTCATGGGAGAGCCGCATGACTTCATCTTTATTGCGACTTAAGGCTAGTCGTTCATATAGGCTTGAACTGTATTGCCGTTGCAATTGACGGACACTCCAGTTTTGTTTTTGGCATTCAATTTCATAAAAGTGGCGTTCTTCTTCAGCTTCAATGCGCATTAATACAACATAATGTGACCATGAAAGTGTAAAAGGGGATATTTCATCCAATTTTCGCGATGATGTTGCGGATTTTTGAATTCGGTCTACAGTGTAGACCGAGTCTTCTATAGGCAATTGGGTCGACAGCGTAGACCCAATTTTATTGACTGAATATATTTGATAAAATTTTCGACACTTCTTAAGAGTCTCTACAGACCATCCATCACCCAATCGTTCGGTCAATATCTCTGAGACACCTTTTAATAATTGCTTGCCATATTTCGCACGTTCTTCACCCTCTTGTACAACCTCAATAATAATATGCCCAATTTCATATTTGGTAATGACTTCTGCAAGATTGACTGACCGAGCAACGTTAGCTCGAGCATCAGTAATCAATCGTTCGATATGTGCTGCAACATCAGCTACAATGTTATCATCTATGTTTTGTATTTTATTCATGGCCATTAGGGATATCTTTACTTATTAAATCTTGAACTTTCACGCCCAAGACTTCAGCAATTTGAAATAGTGTTTCAAGACTCGGCTGGCTGGTGTTGGTACACCATTTCGAAACCGTAGCCTGATCTTTCCCTAATTGTTCCGCCAGCCAACGGTTGGTGCGTTTTGTTTCTGCCAATACCACTTTCAGCCGGTTCATATCTTTAGTCATACTCTCAATTTTATCTGTGACCCACAAAGATATAAATACTTCAAAGAATTATATCTATGAAGATAAAAATATCTATGATAATGAATTTATTTTGCGTTTAATGCAAATGTCAAATTAAAACCCTACCTTTGCCAATATACATATCATGTTATATGGATAAATATGCTAAATTTAAACATATTCTCGAGTATTTTGTAGCTCATCTCGAATGGATTCAAAACCAGAATACCTCTGGTATAGGGTATTCTGTTTATATTGCACCACTTATTAACCAAAATAAATTCAACACATCTGGGCAGGGATATAAAGGCGCAAATATTCAAAGCGGCATATCCCAATGGGCGGAATTTAACGAAGGAACTATTTGTATCAATGTGATGGGACATTTTGGAAATAACTATACTACAAAAGGATGTTACCTTAATTGGAAAGGTACAGGAATAAACATTATTGCTATTTGGAAGGAACAGCATATTGATGCATTGGAGATTGTTAATTATATTTATTGGGAAGATCCAACTAGATGGAAAGTAGGAATCCTTAATTTTTCTATTGCGGATTTAGAATTATTCAATGGAGATGAAAATGCCAATGATAATGTTCGTTCATTCTTCGATTCATATAGTGGATTATTAAAGAAAAATACAATTATGTCATACAGCCAAAATTTCATTGACAAGTTATATTCAAATCACAACATCATTCTTAATGGAGCTCCTGGCACTGGTAAAACTTACCTTGCTAAGACTATAGCTGCTCAAATGATATGTGGCAAAGTTTATAATCCGGAACTTGAAAATGACGAACAGTTTAAATCTCATTGTAAATTTGTTCAATTCCATCCTTCATACGATTACACTGATTTTGTAGAAGGGTTACGTCCCCAAAAAGATGCTCAAGGAAACATTGGTTTTGAACGAAAGGACGGACTCTTTAAAGATTTCTGTAAGGACGCACTCAGTGCTTTACAAGTTGGAGGTTCTGATAATTTTGAGGATGCTTGGCAGAATCTAATTAATGACTTGAATAATCAAGGTGAAATTTCCATTCCTTTGATGTCGGGTAGCAAATCAATGAAAATAGAACTTAATATCACAGGGGAAGGACTGGTTGAACGTACTTATGAAGGCGCCGATTCAGGAGAGAAAGTATGGGTGCGAGGAAGATCTAAGTTTTTCAACAAAGAACAACTTTATAATATTTATAAGGGACTGTCAGGGGTGCCATCTGGCGGGCATGATAACTATCGCAAAGCCATAGTAAAAGAAATGATTAAGTCATACGGCTTAAAAGAGTATGTTAAAGGGATTGAAAACTCCGAAGATAATGTCGTGCCATTTGTTTTAATTATTGATGAAATCAATAGAGGCGAGCTATCCAAAATTTTCGGAGAACTCTTCTTTTCCATTGATCCAGGTTACCGAGGTCCTAGCGGAACAGTCTTTACCCAATACCAGAATTTAGTAGAACCATCAGATGTGTTCTTCACAGGATTCTATGTTCCCAAGAATGTATACATCATAGGTACAATGAATGATATTGACAGGAGTGTTGAGAGTATGGATTTCGCAATGCGTAGAAGGTTTGCCTTTATTGAAATAAAGGCAGATAATAACATATCTATGCTTGATGGTATCCCCGAAAAAACAGATGTTATTAAACATATGCAAGCCATAAACTCTGTTATTTCATCGGAAAGTGAATTAGGTTCTTCTTATCATATTGGAGGAGCTTATTTCAAGAATGTTGTTTTTTGTCGAAAAAAGGATGGGCAAATAGATTGGACATATTTTTGGGAAACTTATCTCAGTCGTCTAGTTGCTGAATATATTAGAGGATTTCACAATCGTCAGACAATTTTCGCAAAAATGAGGGATGCCGTAATCCTTGGTGAAGTAGAAAGCAACGAAATTATCTAAGAATAAGGTGATTTACTTAAAGGACAACAGCTCAAAAACTATTCTCGTCACAAAAGAATGCGAGGATATTCGCCTGTTTGCTAATCAGACGATAGAAACTCTTATTCGCGATAATCCAGGATTGTTGATTTATCCTCAATGTCTAAGTGATTGTAATGATGACCTAAAAAAGCAGTATATCTTGTCTGAATACGAAAGTGAAGATTCCACGCAACATAGAATAATGCATTTATCTACTGGAAATATCATTGGTTTTATTGGTTCGGCAAATACAAACATTTCCATCTGTTCTCGTTTTACCGGAAACTCAGGACTTCGTAAAGACTTTTTCCTTCATTATATGCTTCAAAAGGTCCTTTCCATAAACCTCTTTAACCTCAATCACAGTTTTTCGATAGAAGATCAAGTTTTTGATTTTCTTTTGTTCCTATTTCCAATATATTTAAAAGATGCTATAACACAAGGGATATATAAAGAGTATGTTTCCATGCAACGGAATGACGCAAATATAAGAGGTGTCATTGATATCAAGCACCACATAAATCACAATATCCCATTCAATGGCCGTGTCGCGTACAAATCCAGAGAGATATGCTATGACAACAATCTAACTCAATTAATCAGACATTGTATAGAATACATTTCCTCTTCAGATTTTGGGAAAGCAATTCTTTCTATTGATAAAGAAACAATCGAGGGAGTAAATCAAATTAAGGCTGCAACTTCTTCATATTCAAAGAATCATAGATCTGCTGTTATACGTTCTAATTCACGATTTATCAATCATCCTTTTTATACCAAATATCGAGATCTTCAGAAACTCTGCATTCGAATCCTTGAACATCAAAATCTTAAATATGGTGAAAGCAATCACAAAATATGTGGAATCATGTTCGACGCATCTTGGCTTTGGGAAGAATATCTGGCAACATTATTACCCTCATTCGAACATCCCCAAAACCGAAAAAGTTCCGGCATGATTTACCTTGCAAAAAACAATTCCCTTCAGCGATATCCAGACTTTTATAAAGGGAAGATTGACGGAATAGTACTAGATGCAAAATATAAGTATAAAATTGACCGAAATGATGAGCATCAGATTATCTCATACATGTATAGACTTAAAAGTAAGATCGGAGGTTTCATTTTGCCATCCGATTCAGAGGCATTAAAAAAATCATTTTCTCTGCTTGGTTATGGCAACGATATGCAAATCCATTTTCTTGAGATACCACAAGATGCACAAACATTCTCGGATTTTTCTAAACAGATCCGTAAAAATGAGGATAAATTTATTGACGAAATTAACCAAGCATAAATTACGGTTTTATGCTTTATTGAAAGTAATATTGTTGCCTTTGTCAAAGATCATCCTATGTCATACCTAATCTTATATCTTTGACTATTTGTTTTTCCTCCCATCGCCTCAGACCGTCTCAGACGGTGCGGTTTGTTTGTGCAAATTTTATTAACTATAATTATTGATAACCAAAACAGATAAATGAAATAAAGTTTAACATATGGAAATAGGTGAACATATAGGGAAGTATATCATTACAGAGGTTCTACATGGTGGAATGTCTGAGGTGTATCGAGTGACTATTGACGGAGCATCAATAAGATTTGTTATTAAACGTCTAAAAGACGGTGCAAATAAAGAATCCCGTAAATTATTTCAACGGGAAATGCGTGTTTTACGTTCATTAAAGCATATATTTATTATTGAGGTATTGGAAGAACATTATGATGAAGACTGCCCTTATTATGTTATGCCTTCTTGTGGTAAATCATTAGTGGATACTATATCTTATGAAGTACACAAAAAAATAGAATTAGCATTACAGTTCTGTGAGGGTATAGCTTTTATGCATAGTAAGGGCGTTAGACATCGAGATATAAAACCACAAAATATTCTTATAAAAGACGGTATTGTTAAAATCGCAGATTTCGGTTTGTCTCGTTTTTCGCAACGAGATTCTACGACACTCACTGATACATCTTTAGCGGCTGGAACACAAGGGTTTATCCCTCCAGAATATGCAAATGGTGGATTTAAAGAAGGAACTATTGAGGGTGATATCTATATGTTAGGGAAAACAATATATTTTTTGTTTAGCAGTGGCGGAGATGTTAGCAATGTAAGACTAAATCGAGTGCCATCTCCAATAGCTACAATCGTAGAAAAAGCGACTAGAGAGAATCCTGAAGAACGGTATCAATCAATACAACCAATTATCGAGGCATTATACTCATATAAAAGTGCCTTGGAAGCGATTGATAATCTCCCAAAATCTATAGAAGATATTCGGTCAAGTTTTCTGCCTGGATCAGAATTATTTAATGAAGAATTATATAAACATTTTAACTCATTGTCTGATGAATCCGTGAAATGGGGAGAATCCTTGCGTAGTATTAAAAAAGAGGAATTAATAGGAATGTTAAAATACAAAAAGGATTATATTTATGCTCTCATTACTCATTTTATCGAATGCATCGGCAACCCTTCCGATTATATTCAATTTGAAGATATTGATCAATTTGTAAAATTTGCACATTGTGTAATATCAATAAACTCTGATATTGCAATTAATCAGCAGTTAATATCATTTTTGTTAAATTTATCTATAAAATATAATAGATGGCCGAGTATGAATGGCATTGCATGCATGCTAAATATTCTAATATCTAAAGATCCTGAGCATTATCGTTTATTCGTTTTCAACCAAAAATCTCAGTTAAAAGAGATTGCATTACATCTCGATTCTAATAATAAGTTTAATGAAATAATAACTAGATTGATTGCATCTTAATCTTAAAAGTTTTGTTTGTCCACAAAATCCTCCTATCGCCTCAGACCGTCTCTGATGGCGTGGTTTGTTTGCGCAAATTTCATTGAAATATAGTTAATATATTGATAATCAATGTAGATAAATTTCTTCAACGAGGAGGAATATTGATTATATAAAGCTGACACTTGCTCGTTGATTGGCAGAGAAACGAACAAATGTGCCCGACACAGTGTGTCGGGCACATTTTATTTAGGCAGTTTCACGACTACGAAGCTAACGAACAAGTACATAATTAAGACGGCGCAAAAAGCCTTCCAAAAGCCGAAAGGGCTATCGGGCTGTACAAAGCACCCGCTACAAGCGTCACCGGAAGACATATCCCATCACACGTCATCGGCAGGATTTAAGATATCGGTGCATTTTTGTAAAAGCGCATGATTTCGGCACATCGAACACACAGGCAGCTAATTGACGTGTTTTCGGTAAATATGTATGATACGGAATCGAGGCAGGCAGCACTTGCCATTGAGGGCGTAAACGGGGAGACGGAGGATATTGATATAGTTGAGTTACTCCTCAAAACACTTGGAAAAGGAGAAATTCTCCCGTATGGCATCGGAAATATCGTAGTCATCGAGTTGGCCAAATTCGATGTCCGACACCCGGACATTGGTATGCCGCTCTGCCGGATGGGCCAACGTCAGATTTCTGGCGTAATTCTCCCGAACATTGTGTCTGGTCAGGAATGTGGAATATTCGGCTCCTTTATCCGATGCGAGCAGACATGGAAAGCCCGCAGCACCGGCTTCGAGAAGAACTTGCCCGACTCCTGCAACAAAAAGGTATCTGTCCGCATTCTTCTTCAGAAATTCCCTTGTGTTGATGGCTCCGGGGGCAAACACGTCGGGGCGCAGGGTATATCGGCGTTTCAGTCTCTTGGTCGTGGAGCTGTTCTCAGACATCCCCGCAATCTCGAAAGGAATATTGCGGGTGGCACAGAACTCGATGGCTGCACACAGTCGCATGAACTTGTCTTTCTGCAGTCGGCTTATGATAAGAGCCTTACGCTGACCGCAATAGTTCCACACCGGCACTCCGGCATCTATTCCGTTGGGCAAAGTCAGATGGTATCCGAGATTTGCGTAATCAATGGTGAACAGACGGTCAGAAATGCCTATTCTGTAATCCAAACTCTGGAGCCTCGATGTATCCATCCCGATAATTTCACCGTGTACGACGCAGCCATGGGTATAAACAGAAGGTAACACGAGCTATGGAATGACTTAAACTTTCGTTTTCTGAAATTCTTTTTAGCAACAGGTGCCGGTACCGCCAATTATTCGCCGGCGGCCTAACCGTTGCTGCGCGATTTTCTTCCGGGAAAAAGGAAGGGCGGCCCGAAAAGCCGCCCTTTGTTCCTTTCGTTCCGACGGAAACGGATACCGCTACCTTTTGGCAAGGTCGTGGTCTACACAGTAGAGACCGTGCACGCCGAATACATTGAACTTGTCGAGAATGGCCTGCGCATTCTCCTCCTCCTCGACTTGTTCGTTCACGAACCACCGGAGGAACTCCTGCGTAGCCTTGTCGTTTTCGGCTATCGCCACGTCCATCAGATTATCGATAAGTTCCGAAACATGGCATTCGTGTTTGTACACATGCTCGAACACGGCCTTGGGTTCCGCCCAGGTACCGGGAACGGCGTCTATCGGGCTTATCTTCATCTCTCCGCCGCGCGTAACGCCGAACTCGATGAGTTTGTTGGCATGCTCCAGCTCCTCTTCGGCCTGTTTCTTCATCCAATGAGCGCAGCCGGCCAACCCCATGCTCTGGAAATAGATTGCCATCGACGAGTAAAGGTTCGCAGACCACATCTCCGCCTTTATCTGTTCATTGAACGCATCGGTAAGTCTTTTCGTAAATTTCATAACGCTCTGTTTTATGATTGATAACTTTTTCCGGGACAAATATAATGAACATTACCAGAACATGTCCGCCGGTTGAAATAATCATTTTTTATACGCCTATCACATCCTTTTATATTCCGGCCGTTCCGAACAATACTCCGTCATTTACCAAACGCACTGCTACCGACAGTCCCCCGAACGAAGCCTTTTCGGAGGCGACCTGCGGCCGGGTCATCCAGCGACAAAAAACGAACGGACAAAACATCTTTCCCGGAAAAGCGTTACCTTTGCACAAACATCAGATGATATGATGATGGAGAATCCGGCCATACGGAAAAAATCGCTGGCTGAAGAGTTGGCGGCACGACTCCAGGAACAGATTGCCGCAGGCACTTTCGGCATCGGAGAGAAACTTCCCCCCGAACCGGAACTGATGCGCATCTTCGGAGTCGGCCGTTCCACGGTACGCGAAGCCGTCCGGATACTCTCCGACATGGGGCTCCTCCGGGTACGTCAGGGAGCCGGGACATTCGTCGTAAGCCGGAACGCACCGGACCTCATGACGCAGCGCCTGAAACGGGCCGACATCCGGGAGCTGGACGAAGTACGGCGAATCCTCGAAGCGGCCATCGTCGAAAAGGCCGCTGAAAGGTATACAGAGCAGGATGCCTTCAGAATGAAGGCCTACCTGTCCGAACGGAAAGAGGCGGCCGAAACGGGCCGGCTGGAACAGTGCATAGACGCCGACGTGAACTTCCACGCGACTATAGCCGAAGCGACGCACAACGAAATTCTGAGCGAACTCTACCGGGCGACCGCAATCCATCTGCGGGACGGCTTCAAACGTATCTATGCGGATACGGGCTACCTGCTCGCATCGCAGCCCTCCCACGACCGGCTGGCCGCCTTCATCCTGGCACACGACACCCGAAACGCTCTGAAAACGATACGTATCATTCTGGAGGAACCGTAATGCCATGAATCCCGCAACCAGACATCTTTCCGCTCCGGCATGTGCACCGACAGGGAGCGCTACCGTGTACCCGATACTCTTCATGGTCAGCACCGCACACCTGCTCAACGACATGATGCAATCGGTAATACCGGCTGTCTACCCTCTCCTCAAAGATAATTTCGGCTTCACTTTCACCCAGATAGGCATCATCACGCTGGTGTTTCAGATGACCTCCTCGCTCCTGCAGCCCCTCATGGGACGTTACGCCGACCTGCACCCGAGACCCTACTCGCTGGCTGTGGGGATGTGCTTCACCCTCACCGGACTGCTCACGCTCGCAACGGCACACGGCTTTCTCTCCATCCTGCTCGCCGTCGCGCTTATCGGTTGGGGTTCGTCGGTCTTCCATCCCGAATCGTCGCGCGTCGCCCAACTCGCCTCGGGCGGGCGGAAAGGGTTGGCCCAATCCATCTTTCAGGTCGGCGGCAATGCGGGGAGCGCCATGGGACCGCTGTTGGCCGCACTCATCGTCATTCCCTTCGGGCAAACCTCCATCGGATGGTTCGCCCTCGCCGCTTTGCTCGCCATTCTGCTGCTGAAACGCATCGGCGACTGGTACAAGGGAGAACTCGCGGCCGCACCGTACCGTACGGCGGCTACGGCATCCCGGCCATACGAACTGCCTAAACGGAAAGTACGCACCGCCATGGTCATCCTGACGGTACTCGTATTCTCCAAATACTTCTATATTGCCTGCATGACGAACTACTTCACCTTCTTTCTCATGGACAAGTTCGCCGTTTCGGTACAGAATGCACAATACTGCCTGTTCGGGTTTCTCGCCGCATCGGCGGCAGGCACGGTCATCGGCGGCCCGCTAGGCGACCGTTTCGGAAGAAAGTATGTAATATGGGGCTCCATTCTGGGAGCAGCCCCCTTCGCCCTGCTGCTGCCCTATGCCAATCTGTCCGGGACAATCGCGCTTGCGGTCATCATCGGGTTCGTCATCTCATCGGCTTTCTCGGCCATCCTCGTCTATGCGACCGACCTAATGCCCGGCAAGGTAGGACTGGTGTCCGGTATCTTCTTCGGACTCATGTTCGGACTGGGCGGCATCGGTTCCGCCTTCTTCGGGTGGCTAGCCGACCGGACGAATATCGAATTCATCTTCCGCGTCAGTACCCTGCTGCCGTTGCTCGGCGTCATCACCGGCTTCCTGCCGAACATCGAAAAGAGACGCAAACCATGAACAAAACACAAACAAATAAGACTGCCATGACGAAAACCGATTTCACACCGACAACACCACCCTTGGCCCGGCCCGTGCACTATACCTGCCGCTATCAATCACCGCTGGGAGGCATCACGATTGCCGCCGACAGCGAAGGGCTGACCGGTCTTTGGTTCGACGGACAGAAATATTTTGCCGCTACGCTCTCCCCTGCCTGCGAATCCCGGCCTCTGCCGCTTTTTGAAGAGACGAGGAGGTGGCTTGACCTTTATTTCAGCGGGAAGAATCCCGGATACCTGCCGCCGCTCCACCTCACAGGGACGCCTTTCCGCATGGCCGTATGGGAAATCCTGTGCAGTATCCCGTACGGACAGACCGTTACATACGGCGAAATCGCCCGGAAGGTCGCACGGCAAAACGGAAAGACCGCCCTGTCGGCGCAAGCTGTAGGCAACGCGGTGGGGCACAATCCGGTCAGCATCATCGTACCCTGCCACCGGGTCATAGGCAGCAACGGCAGCCTGACGGGTTATGCAGGCGGTATTGCACGGAAAACGGCGCTTCTTACACTCGAACAGGCGGATTTGACCGGAACCTTCGTTCCCCGCAAAGGTACTGCCCTGTAAACCGGACAGCTCCGCTTCCGGCTGCCCGGCCGTCGAGAAAATACTCGCAGCGACCGCAGTGAGAAAGGGCTATGCGGGCTGGTCGCCGGAAGCCGTAGTCAGATATATCGAATCTCTGTATTCCGAAGGCGACATGCCGGTCTGGCGGCGAAAATAACGGCTGAGTGCCGACTGGTTCCGGAAGCCGAGCTCCTTGACCAGCTCTTTGATATCGACATTGGCGTTACGGAGCAGGGCCTTCATCTCGATGATGACGAAATCGGCGATGCACTGCCGCGCCGAACGTCCCGTCACCTGCGTCGCTATCAAGGTCAGGTACTTGGGCGTTATGCACAGCTTGTCGGCATAGAACGAAACTTCGCGGGCCGTCTTGTAATACTCGGCGATAAGCATAGAGAAATTGAAAATAATCTGCTCCTTATGGGTGAAATTATACAGTTTGTGCACCTGTGGATTCTCCCGGTAATCGACATACAAATCCCAGAAGAAGGAGCGCAGCAGATGGATGGAGGTTTCCCGTCTGTATGCGGGCTTCTTATGCTCCATCCTGAAGTTCAGCGAATCGCACCATAAATTATAACGCCGCACTTCGTTTTCCGTAAAATGGAAACAGAAATGTTTCCGCATATAGAAGTAGAAATCGGGCGTCATCCGGCATACACCGCTCATGATATCCATGAAAAGCACCCGGTCCACCTTGAAAAACCGCATGGAAAAATCGGCGCTCCTGTCGTGCAGCGACGCGAACTGCAGGGGCAGTATCACGACCATGTCGTCGCAGTACACCCGACTCGAATAGTCGAACAGTTCGATGACGGCACTTCCGCCGGTGCAGAGTCCGACCATCCCCTCGGCCAGATAGGTCGGTTCAGTACCTATGGGCAACCGCGAAAGGTCCTCTAAAATAATATGGGAAGTATGAGTGGCAACACGTTTATCAATACCGGAATTCATAGGTTAAGTTAGGTCAGGTCAGGGAAAGGTTTTACGGTATAATGATGTAAAGGTAAATATTTGATATGCCCCTTTTGGAATCTTCTCCCAAAATGGACGCTATATTAGAAATAAAGACAACAAATACGTTCTTTCTCCCCGAAGGATGTTAAGCAGATAAACGATATTGAATAGCATCACCGTGTACGCCATGCATTCCGGAATCCCCACGGTCACCATCTTCCGGCCGGAAAGGCACCGCTGCATGTCCTCCGTTCATACCGCCGGGCCTCCCGATTCCGCTACGGAACCCGATTACCGTAATTACGGATACTATTCCGGTCGTTTCCGGCGGAAACCGGCCCGTATTTTGACGGATTTAAAGTCATTATAACCGAAAATGACGACCCAAATGAAAGCGGCTCTGATTTTCAAGGCAGGAGAGCTCTATGAACTCGGTTGCAATTCGTCCCAAGCGGTTTGCGGAGCACTGGCTGGACACTACGGCCTCGACCAGGAAACCGCATTCAGAATGGCTTCCTCTTTCGGCGACGGCACCAGTCGTCTGAGAGGAACCTGCGGGGCAGCCGACGCCCTTGTGATAATGGCGGGATTCGAGAAAGATACCAGCATACCGGGCGATACCGGAACACGCGAAGAGAACTATCGTATGGTCAGGGAACTCGTGGCGGAATTCAAACGGCGCCATGGTTCGGTATTCTGTGCCACACTGTGCGGACCGGCCGGCAAAGACCGGAAGCGCTGCCGGAAGCTCGTCGAAAGCGCAGTCGAAATCTACGCCGACTACCTCGGTTGGCAGTGACCGCCCTACGGCGAGCAGCCCCGGAACGGGCCACAACGACCGCAATAATTCAAATTGTCACAACAAAAATTTCCCCTTGGATCGCCCCTGTTATTCTATCGTTGAATCGGAGGCCAAATACCGGTATGTTCAGCCTCGAAGAAGGCAAAATCATCCGGAACTTCCCAGATAAAGTCCCGGAATGACACAATACCCTGTATCAATCCAAGAAACGCCGTACCTTTATTCTGAATTTTTGAAGAACGTATTTAGCCCCAACTTAGGTAGATGCATGGTAAATGTATTCAATATACTGAACCGGTATTCGCTTTCATATTTCCATCAACCGTCCGGTCCTTCGGCCCATTGGCGTACCCCTGCCCGGACGCACGATACCGGGTACACTTGTGCCGAAAACCGGCAAAACCCACACCGGTCCGTACACCGCACGGATACAGGCTGCCTCGCCGGCAAGAAGATTCACTGCCTCCGCTTCACAGGTTCCCCTTTCCGGTAATATCCGCCTGTACCAATTCTCTTACCGACTACTAACGGAATTATTCGCCATGAACAAGATACTTATTATAGAAGACGACGCCGCATACGGCCTGACCATATCGAACTGGGCAAAGAAAAACGGTTACGAACCCACGCACTGCATGACGATGGAGTTGGCCAAGAAAGAGATACTGCGGCAGAATTTCCGCATCGCCCTGACCGACCTGCGGCTCCCCGACGGCGACGGTATCATGCTGTTGGCCTGGATAAAGGACAAACGTCCCGACGTACAGGTCATCGTGATGACCAGCTATGCCGAGATACAGAGTGCCGTGTCGGCCATCAAGCTGGGTGCCTTCGACTATCTGGAGAAGCCGGTGAATCCGAGGATACTCAAGGAAAAAATCGAACAGGCCATGCAAAATGCACCGCTACCCTCGCCGCGGGTCTCCGTATCGCAGAAAAAACAGCGGGACGGAGACGAAGACAGGGACGGAAACCGGGTCGGCAACATCGTCTACGGAGAGAGCCCGGCCTCGAAACAACTGTACGATTACATCCGGATTGTAGCCCCCACGAACATGTCGGTCCTCATCGTCGGCGAGAGCGGGACGGGCAAGGAACATGCCGCCCACATGATACACGAATACAGTCCGCGCAGTGCGGCCCCCTTCATCGCGGTAGACTGCGGCAGCCTTTCGCGGGAGCTTGCCCCCAGCGAACTGTTCGGCCACCTGAAAGGAGCATTCACATCGGCTGTCGCCAACAAGAAAGGGGTATTCGAAGTAGCGAACGGAGGTACCGTATTTCTCGATGAAGTAGGCAACCTTCCCTACGACGTACAGATACAGTTGCTGCGCGCCCTGCAGGAGCGTAAGATACGCCCGGTCGGCGCAGCCAACGATATCACTATCGACGTACGCATCATCGTTGCCACCAACGAAAATCTCGAAGCGGCCATTGCGGCCGGACGGTTTCGGGAAGACCTGTACCACCGACTTGATGAATTCATGCTGCGAATGCCTCCCCTGCGGGAACGGCACGGCGACCTGCCGCGATACGTGGAACATTTCCTGGAAAACGCCAACCAGGAACTGAATAAGAATATCAAAGGATTCAGCCGGGATGCGATGGCCGCCATGGAACATTATGCCTGGAAAGGAAACCTGCGGGAACTGCGGAATGTCGTCCGCCGTGCCGTACTCTTCGCCAGCGGAGACGAAGTGACGTTACAGAACCTCCCCTCCTCCATGCTGGAATCGATAGCCCGGAGCGACACTCCGGTCCATGTCTGAAAGACCGTCCCCTTCCCAACGGACGGTCTTCGGGCGGTTTTTCGGAACGCCCGACCGTCCTCAGGAAGCCGGATATTCCCGTTCGATAAGGTTCAGCACCTCCTTTGCGAGTTCGAGCAGGCGGTGCATCTCTTCCCTCCAACCGGGATAGTCTTCCGCCGGACGACCGCGCATGGAGTCCAT
>ERZ791622.268-NODE-268-length-25402-cov-2.38541_pt1 | contig 25402 bp, 27 predicted proteins | sample MGYA00510269_ERZ791622 | MGnify/ENA primary metagenome ERZ791622 (study PRJEB30046, sample SAMN00715191) | human gut metagenome | study: EMG produced TPA metagenomics assembly of the A metagenome-wide association study of gut microbiota in type 2... | reverse complement strand
CAGAGCTTTTATATAAAGCAGGAGCTGTTGTTCCTGACCTTAGGGCAATAAAAATACTGGCTTCCGTACCTGACCGTAAAGATGATACCATCATGAACGCTATTGTCAAGGAGCTGGAAGGTGAAGGCATCAAAGTGATGGATCAGACACTTTTGATTCAGCCGTTATTGCCACCACCTGGCGTTTTGACCCAAAGAATGCCAACAGAAGCGGAAGTGGCTGATATGGATTTTGGCTTTGCAATGGCGAAAGAAATTGGTCGTTTGGATATTGGGCAGACGGTGGTGGTAAAAGATCGTGCTTTAATGGCCGTTGAAGCTATTGAAGGAACTGATGCCTGCATTTTACGAGGGGGAACACTTGGCAAAGGTGTTATTGTCGCAAAAACGGCAAAACCGGCGCAGGATAACAGGTTTGATATGCCAAGCATTGGCACAAAGACCATGGAATCAATGATAGCAGCCGGAGCGACCGGCTTGGTAATTGAGGCCGGCAGAACGCTGCTTGTAGAAAAAGAAAAAACTCTGGCTTTGGCAGATGCTCACAATATTACTATTGTAGCAAGATAAATGAAAAATAATTGCTAATTATGCAGGCTGAGCGATACGTTCAGTCTGTTTTTGTGTTATAATATAAAATGAATTGTTGTGTAATAAAATAAGAACTAGAAAACTTTTTAAAGTGTTTTGATAGCTGGAAGGGAGCGTTTATGGCTAGAATATTGATTTCTGCCGGAGAAGCTTCGGGAGATATTCATGCTGCTGCGGTGACAAGAGAATTAAAAAATATTGCTCCTGATACTGAAGTTTTCGGTATGGGCGGTGATTGCCTGCGTGAAGCTGGCGGCGAAGTGTTATTTGATATTAAAGAACATGGGGTAATGGGGTTTGCGGAGATTGTTTGCAAATTACCAGCGTTGTTTAAATTGAAAAAAGCTTTTGCCAAAGTAATTGAAGAAAGAAAACCGGACTGTCTGGTGGTTGTTGATTATCCGGGATTTAACATGCGTTTGGCAAAACTTGCAAAAGCAAAAGGCATTCCTGTAGTTTCTTACATAAGCCCTTCTGCTTGGGCCTGGCATAAAAGCCGTGCGAAGAGCGTTGCTCAGATTGTCAATAAAGTTGCTGCCATTTTCCCGTTTGAATATGAAGTTTATAAAAATGCGGGGGCTGATACCGAATTTGTTGGACATCCTTTAGTGGATATAGTGAAACCGCATCTTAGCAAAGAAGCTGCCTGGAAAAAAGCAGGAAAGAATGCTGACAGGGATTTGATTTTATTACTTCCGGGAAGCCGGTTGATGGAAATACAAAAAATGCTGCCAACGATGTTACAGGCCGCAAAATTAATTTTAAAAAAACGTCCCGATACAAATTTTACTATGCCGCGGGCCAAAACAATTCCTCTGAAAATGCTGGAAGATATGGTAAAAGCTGCAGGAGTACCGGTCAAAATAATAGAAGGTGACAACTACGATGTGATGTTCAGTGCTGATCTGGCACTGGCTACAAGCGGAACAGTGACTTTAGAGGCGGCGCTGTGCGGATTGGGGTCCGTTATCGTTTATAAAACCTCGCCTATTACCGCTTTTATTGCACGCAGAGTTATCAATATACCTAACATCGGCTTGCCAAATATTGTTGCAGGCAAACGTATTTTACCTGAATTGCTGCAGGAAGAATTCACTCCGGAACGTTTGCAGCAGGAGGCTCTGGCACTTTTGGAGCCGGAGCGGAACACGCAGATGAAAAAAGATTTGGCTTATGTCAGTGAGCGTCTGGGAGAGCCCGGTGCTGTACATAGAGTTGCAGAATTGGTTCTGCGTATTGCTGAGGAGAAACAATGACATTATATTTACGAATTTTGAGTTATATAAAACCATATATGCACAGACTGATTTTTGCTATGTTTTGTACTATTATGGCAGCAGCGGGGAATTTATATATTCCCTGGATTATCAAAGATATGATTGATGAAGTTTTGGCTGATAAGAATGGCACAATGCTGAATTGGATTGCTGCCAGCATTATAGCTATTTTCGTCGTACGCGGTTTGTTCTGGTATGGTCAGAATTATTTGATGAGCTACGTTGGGCAGAGCGTAATTATTGATATTCGGGCAGCTGTTTTTAAAAAATTACAGCGTCTCAGCGTATCTTTTTATGACAAGAACAAAACGGGTACGATCATGAGTTATGTTACTAATGATGTCAATGCGCTGCAATCAGCTATGGTTGAGAATACCATTGAGATGATTACAGAAGGTTTTATTTTGATTGGTTCTGTAGTAGCGATGATCTATCTGGATTGGCGTCTTACGCTTTTTACAGTCTGCACTTTCCCGGTGGTCTTATGGTTTATGGAATTTTTTGGGAAAAAAATTCGCAAAACCGGCGGCAGAATCCAGGAATGTACTGCGGATATTACTTCGGTTCTGCAGGAGTCTGTGGCTTCTGCCAGAGTTATCAAATCATTTGTCAGGGAAGATTACGAGGTTGATCGTTTTGACGTAGAAAATAGAGCAAATTTCCGTGCTAATATGAAAAATGCGCAATTGATGGCAACCTTGACTCCTGTTGTAGAACTTGTTGCAGCAATTGGCGTGACGATGATTATCTGGTACGGCGGTAATAATGTTATTAATGGCACGATTACTGCTGGCTCTCTGGTCGCTTTTTTGACCTATGCCGTAAATATTTCTAATCCGATTAAACGTTTAACCAGAGTTATTGGTAATATCCAGAAGGCGCTGGCTGCAGCACAGCGTGTATTTATGATTATCGACATGCCGGAAGAAATAGCAGAAAGCAGGGATGCTAAGCAATTGCCGGAAGTCAGTGGTAAAGTGGAATTTCAAAATGTTTCTTTTGCCTATGATGATAAAGGCAATGTAATTACGGATCTTTCTTTCAGTGTAAAACCGGGTGAGGTAATAGCAATCGTTGGTCCGTCCGGTGCAGGAAAATCCACAATTGCCAATTTACTGCCGCGTTTTTATGATGTAAACAAGGGTGATATCAAAATTGATGGTCACAGTGTCAGAGAGGTTACGTTAGATTCTCTGCGTGAACAGGTTGGTATTGTTCCGCAGGAAACAATGCTCTTTAATGGTTCTGTTTATAATAATATTCTTTATGGACGTCTGGATGCGACTAAAGAAGAGATTGAAGCCGCTGCTAAAGCGGCCAACGCACATGATTTTATCATGCAGCTTACTGATGGTTATGAAACTAAGCTTGGTGACCGAGGGGTTAATCTTTCCGGCGGGCAGCGGCAGCGTATAGCTATTGCCCGGGCAATATTGAAAAATCCACGGATTCTGATTTTAGACGAAGCGACTTCGGCTCTTGATACAGAAAGTGAAAGAGTGGTGCAGGAAGCACTGGACAGATTGATGGTAGGCAGGACTTCTTTTGTTATAGCACATAGGTTATCAACAGTTAAAAACGCAGATAAAATTTTAGTGCTGGAAAAAGGTAATTTAGTCGAATCAGGAACACACGATGAGCTTTTAGCCTTAGATGGGCTGTACGCACATTTATATAAAATTCAGTATCGCAACAAAGAAGCGAAGTGAGGTTAAAGAATGTATATTATTTATAATTTTTTGGTTTTGTGCGTGTGCTGTTTGTTCGTACTGCCTTACTTTCTTTATCGTTGTATCTGTGAAGCAGGTTTTACTACCAGAATGCGGCAAAGTCTGGGCGGGCTGCGTGATGAAGAAATTGCTTCTGTGGCTCAGAAGGACTGTATTTGGATTCATGGCGCTTCTGTCGGTGAAATTGTTGCGACAAGTCCATTAGTTAAAGAAATACGCAAAGCATATCCTGATTCTCCAATACTGGTCTCTGCTGTAACTGTAGGCGGTTATAATATGGCTAAACAGTAATAATTCAGGAAGCTGATGCTATTATCTATTTTCCTTTGGATATGCCGTTTGTTTCTGAATCTTTTGTTAAACGTATTCAGCCGAGGATATTCATGCCGGTAGAAACTGAGTTGTGGCCTAATTTTTTGCGGGCTATTCGTGAAAGAAATATTCCGGTAATGATGGTTAATGGCCGTATTTCAGAGAAATCAGTAAAAACGTATCGTTATTTATATGGCATTTGGGATGATATGCTGAATACAGTCAGCAGATTCTGCATGCAGTCAAGTATTGACGCTGATTATATCAGTCATTTAGGCGCAGATCCCAAAAAGATTTATGTTACAGGTAATACGAAGTTTGATCAGACTTATGCGGAAGTGACACCAGAGGACCTGGAAAACTATAAAAAAGAATTAGGAATTGAAAATGCTTATCCTGTAATTGTGGCAGGGTCTACACATCCTACTGAAGAAAAAGTTTTATTTGATGTGTTTAATGAAATTATTAAAAGCTATCCTGAGGCCCGTTTGGTTATCGCACCTCGCAAACCGGGACGTGCTGATGAAATCAGTAAACTGGCGAAACAGTATCATTGGGAAAGCGGATTTAGATCAAAACTCCTGGAAATCAAAGGTGCTCGGTCTAAATATCCTGTTTTACTGATAGATACTATTGGTGAATTAGGTCGTATTTATTCTGTTGGTGATGTGGTGTTTGTTGGTGGTTCTTTGATAAAACATGGCGGACATAACGTGCTGGAACCGGCGGCGCATGCCAAACCGATTTTAGTTGGGCCAAATATGCAGAATTTTAAAGATTCATATGCTTTATTGAGTAAGGTCGGTGCCTGCAAGATGATTAATAACAGTGCAGAGCTTACTAAAGAAGTTTTAGATATTGTTGGAAACGATGAACGACGTTTGCAAATGGGAGCAGCATCATTGCAGGTTATTAAAGAAAATCGCGGTGCTGCTGTACGCAGTATTGAATATCTGCAGGATCTGCTGACATTAACGACTGTTGACAGTAAGGTTGAAGCATCCTATCCTACAAATATCAGAAATCTGCATGATGAAGGCGGCGGGCGTCTGCGCCATGGAGATGCGGTGATTCAATATTTATATCAGCTGGCACATGGTCCTAACACCCCATTTTTTGGTTGGATTTTATTGGGGATTTTAAGGATGTTTTCCTATGTATATGAATTTGGTGTTTGCTGTAAATTAGACTTTTATAAATCCGGATTATTGAAACAGAAAAAATTAGATTGCTGTGTCATTTCTATAGGGAATATTACTGTTGGTGGTACAGGAAAAACTCCTACCGCGCAAAAAGTTGCTGTTATTATTAAAAATATGGGTTATCGTGTCGTGATCCTGAATCGTGGTTATCGTTCGCACTGGGATCAGGAGATGGGCGTTGTCAGTGATGGTAAGAAGATTTTTATGACTGCCTATGAGGCCGGTGATGAAGCTTATTTAATGGCGAAAACCTTACCGGGTGTGCCGGTAATTATTGGTAAAAACAGAGCCTTAACAGGTCAGTTTGCTGTGGATAAAATGAATGCTGAGGTTATCATCATGGACGATGGTTATCAGCATTGGCACTTATATCGTGATCTGGACGTAGTTTTAGTTGATACATTTAATATGTTCGGCAATGGCTGTCTTCTGCCGCGCGGGACCTTGCGCGAACCGTTGAGTCATTTGGACAGGGCGGGCTTGTTCCTGCTGACTAAAACAGATCAAAGTTCTCAGTTCAGCCGTCAGGAATTACGCGATACTTTGGATAAGTACAACGGAGATGCTCCTATTATTGAGAGCATCCATCATCCCAAAAATTTTGTGGAAATTGCTGACTGGTATAAAGGCATACATGAAAATGCGAAAGATCTTTCTGAGCTGCAGGGTAAAAAAGTTATGGTCTTTTCTGCGATCGGCAATCCTTCATCGTTTGAGCAGACTCTGGCCTGCATCGGCATTGATATAATTGAAGCTATACGATATCCTGACCATCATGATTACGGAATGCTGGAAATGCAGTATATCAGTGAAAGAGCCATCAGCAAAGAAGTTGTAGCTATGGTAACAACTGGTAAGGACGCTGTTAAAATACCAACGGAATTCATTTATTTTAATAGAGAAATGCCGTTGTATATTTTAAATATGGATATAAAAATTACTGAAGGACGTGAAGTATTTGAGAAAACAATTCTGAACGCCATTCAGAAGGAGACGAACGAGTAATGAAAGTTTTGTGTGTGATACCTGCACGTTACGCTTCTACACGACTTCCGGGAAAGCCTTTGGCACTTATTGCAGGAAAGCCTATGATACAACATGTCTATATGAAAGCCTGTGAGGCCAAACTGCCTGATGATGTTATTGTGGCCACGGATAATGAGAAAGTTTTTGAAACGGTTCATGGTTTTGGTGGTAGAGCGATCATGACATCTCCGGATCATCCCAGTGGTACTGACAGGTTAGCAGAGGTCGCTCTTAATTTTCCAGATGTAGATGTTATTGTCAATGTACAGGGCGATGAACCCATGATACCGCCGGAGATTATTGACCGGCTGGCAAAAGCTTTCGATCTTTAAAAATGGCTACGATGAAAGTATTGATGCGGGAAGAAGATTATAATAATCCAGCGGCAGTTAAAGTTGTTACCGACAATAATGGTTATGCCCTTTATTTTTCGCGCAGCCTAATGCCATATCCCCGTAATAAAACTGAACACTATAAGGTCTATAAGCATGTTGGTATTTATGCTTATAGACGTGATTTCCTTTTGCAATACGCTGCTTTGGCACCTACTGAATTGGAAAAAACAGAATGTTTGGAGCAGTTGAGAGTTTTGGAAAACGGATATAAGATAAAAGTACTGGAAAGTGATTTTCAAGGTATTGGAGTAGATACTCCGGAAGATTTGGCAGCGGTAAATGAGCTGTTAAGTAAATAAGCGGTTTTATTCCAGAAGGAGGTCGGACATGAACATTGTAAAAGTTGGTGATTATGAAGTTGGACAGGGGCATCCGCTGCTATTGATGGCAGGACCCTGCGTTTTAGAGGGTTATGAGCACAGTTTGATGATCGGTAAGGAAGTTAAAAAAATTGCTGATAAATTAGGTGTGCCTTATGTTTTCAAGGCATCCTATGACAAAGCCAATCGTTCTTCTTACAGCTCTTTCCGTGGACCGGGATTAGAAGAAGGGTTGAAGATTTTAGCACAGATTAAAAAAGATTTAGGTGTGCCTGTTGTCAGTGATATTCATGAAACTATTCAGGTGGAAAAAGCTGCTGAAGTTTTAGATATTCTGCAAATACCGGCGTTTCTTTGCCGTCAAACGGATTTAGTTTACGAAGCAGCAAAAACAGGACGTGTAGTTAATATTAAAAAAGGCCAGTTCCTCGCACCCTGGGACATGAAAAATGTACTAAAAAAAGCTGAGGAGGCAGGCAATCATAATATTATGCTGACTGAACGCGGTGCCAGCTTTGGTTACAATGCTTTGGTTACTGACATGCGCAGCTTGGCAATTATGCGTGAGTTGGGGTATCCGGTAGTGATGGATGCTACTCATAGCGTTCAGATTCCAGGCGGTCAGGGAAAGACTTCCGGAGGTCAAAGCCAGTATGTGCCTCATATGGCCAGAGCTGCTGCGGCTGTAGGCATTGACGCTCTTTTTCTTGAGGTACATGATAATCCGGAAGAAGCGTTGTCTGATGGACCCAATATGGTTCGTTTGGACAAGTTAGAGAAACTTTTAACAGATGTTTTGGCTATTGATAAAATAGTACGCGGTTAGATCTGGTAAGTGAGAGGGAGTTGGAGCATGGAACAAATGTTAGAGCAGGCGCGCAATACTTTGCAAATGGAGGCTGACGCTATTTTAGAGCTCGTACCTCGCGTTGACGAGCATTTTTCTGCAGCAGTGGCTATGATTTTAGACTGTCCAGGACGAGTTGTCATCACTGGTATGGGTAAATCAGGTATCATTGGACGAAAAATGGCGGCTACGTTTGCCAGTACAGGTACACCATCGTTTTATCTCCATCCTGCCGAAGGTATTCACGGTGATTTGGGTATGGTAACCGAAAGCGATGTCGTGATCGCTCTGTCTAATAGCGGCGAAACGGGAGAGGTACTGCATATACTGCCATCCTTAAGGCGTATAGGGGCAAAATTGATTGCTATGGTTGGGAATGCTGAGTCTTCTTTAGCAAAAAATTCTGATATTACTTTAGATGTTGGTGTTTCGCAGGAAGCATGTCCGTTAGGGCTGGCTCCTACATCTAGTACTACTGCCGCATTAGCTTATGGTGATGCGCTTGCTTTGGCCTTGTTGTCCAAACGTAAATTTACTGCCAGCCAGTTTGCTGTTTTCCATCCTGGTGGTTCGTTGGGACGCAAGCTGCTCTTAACTGTTGAGGACATCATGCATAGTGGTGCTGATAATCCTGTTGTTAATGGTGCAACAACTGTTCAGGATGCTTTATTCGTAATTACTGATAAAGGGCTTGGCGCTGTTTCTGTAGTTGACGATAATGAAATTATGATTGGCGTTCTGACTGATGGAGATATTCGCCGTGGGCTGAGTAAGGGGATTGATTTTCTGCAGCGTTCTGTTACTGAACTGATGACCAGGGCCCCTAAAACTATTACTAAAGATAAACTGGCGGCTCAGGCACTGCATCTGATGGAAAGCAACAGTCCTAAGCCTATTACAGTGCTGCCTGTTATTGACGAGGAGCGTCGTGTTATTGGATTATTGCATATGACTGACTTGGTACGTCAGGGTGTGGTATAATGAAAAACATAGAAAAAGCAGCTCAGATAATTAAATTGCTGGTGTTGGATGTCGATGGTGTTATGACAGACGGTTCGATTTATCTTGATGCTGAGCAGGAACTTTTCAAGAGCTTTAATGCTAAAGATGGTATGGGAATCAGCTGCGCTATAAGATGCGGACTGCAGGTTGCGATTATTACCGGTCGCTGCAGTCCAATTATTCGCAGAAGGGCCAGAGAATTAGGGATCGTCGAAGTTTGTGAAAATGTTAAAGAGAAAAGAAGTGCTTTAGCGGAGCTGCTGCAAAAATATAATTTGTCTTTAAATGAAACGGCTTATGTCGGCGATGACCTAAATGATTTGCCAGTGCTTACACAGGTTGGTCTGGCCTGTGCTCCGGCAGATGCTGTAGAAGAAGTAAAACAGGTATGTCATTTTGTAGCAGAAAAAAAAGGCGGCGGCGGAGCAGTGCGTCAAATTACAGAGTTTATTTTAAATGCTCGTGGTGACTGGGATAAAATTGTAAACAGTTATTTACAAGAGGGACAGGGAGACGCTCAATAATGTGGCTTTACTATTTACTGAAAACAATCAGTACCTTGGTATCATGGCTGCCTTATAAGCTGGTGGTGAACATTGGTATCGGCATAGGGCACCTTTATCATACAATTGCAAAAAAACAGAGGATCCGTGCAGAGGAAACTATCAAGGAAAGACTTGGTTATTCTGATGAAGAAGCTAAATGCACGATAAAGTCATTGTTTGTGAAATTAGGCATAACTTTTATGGAAATAATGTATATGCCAGCACTCAATAAAGATAATATTCGTGGTTTGGTTACTTTTGATCGTCCGGATGTGTTATGGGAAGCGTTGAATGAAGGTCATGGTGTAGTTATGCTGGCTTGCCATATGGATAATTGGGAATGGCTGGGTGCTGCTTTATCTTTGTATGGATTTCCTATAAGTGCAGTTGAAAAACCACAGCCTAATAGAGTCTACAGTGATTTTATGAACGAACTGCGCAAAAGCGTAGGTCAGGAAATATTTTCTCGTGGTACAAGTGAAATTCTTGGTTGTGCCAGAGCAATGAAAAAAGGCCGCATGCTGGGCTTGATTGCAGATCAGGATGGCGGATATGACGTTATTTTTGTACCGTTTTTTGGAAAAATGGCAGCTACACCCTCTGGACCGGCATATTTTTCCAGGAAATTTAAAGCTCCTATTATACCTATTTTTATTGTACGTAAAGAAGGTTATTATGGGCATCAGGCAATCGTCAAAGATCCTATTTACTATGAAGATACCGGCGATAGGCAGTTGGATGACTATCGCGTTACATTAAAAATGACCAGAATTGTCGAAGAAGTTATCAGGGAATATCCTGATAACTGGTTATGGTTCCAGCATCGCTGGAATACGCCATACACACCTACAGGAAAGGAGCAGGAGCATGTTGAGAAATAAAGGCTTCCAGATGATCGTGGGTGCAATAGTTATAACAGGCGTCATTATTGCCTGGCTTATGCTCGGCGGTGAGGCTCCTTCCAACAATCCAGTTCAGAAAGAAAGCTCTGGGGCGAATGCTAAAGTAAGGAATAGTACTTTGGCCAGAGAAGTGGACGGTAAGAAAGTCTGGGAATTTACTGTTGAAGAAGTTGAACAGATCAAAAGCAGCGGTGAAGCTGTTTTAAAAGGTGTTAAAGGTAAAATTTACCGTGAAGACGGCAGTGTTTTAGAGGTTGTGGCCGGCGGCGGTAAAGTAAAAAATGAGGCAAAGGATTTTGAACTGAATGATAAAGTGGTAGCAGTTCTATCCAGTGGCGGTAAGCTGACTGCCGAAAGCATACGTTGGCAGCAGACTGAAGATGTTATTACAGCTTCGGGGAATGTAAGGCTGCTTAAAGATGATACCTTGGCGACAGGAGACAAAGCTGTTACCAGTAGTGCATTTGAAAGACTGAAATTAGAAGGGCATGCGGAAGTTCAGAGAGGCGGCGATTATAATGAATAAACTGAAAATGACTATCGTTATGATGATAGGGATATTTTTTATGGTGGGCATGCTTGGGACTGCTTGCGCTCAAGGCTCGAATTTCAGTGTGAAGGCTGATACTATTGAATATGATATGCAGTCTGGGGACGGTATGGCCAAGGGAAATGTAGTATTGAAACAAGATGGCGGTACTGCAACTGCTGCTAATGCTGAATTTAACAGCAAAACAAAATCCGGCAGGCTGACTGGCGGTGTTGTTGCTGATCGTGATGACTCTCATGTTGTTTGTTATACATTTGTAATGCATAATGAAGATTATTCTTCGGCGGTATAGGTGATGCTCGTCTGACTAAAGGTGATAAAACTTTAGCATCTGAACGTGTTGATTATTATAAAAATCGTGAATATGCTGAGACTGTTGGTAGTTGGGCACGTTTGTCCATGGCTGATGGAAGCATTCTGGATGCAGTGAAAATTACTTATGATGGAAAAGTTGGTGTGGCAAATGCGACCGGTGGTGTAGCTATTTCCAGCCCGCCTCGTGATTTGACAGCTTCTGCAGATACCGCTGTTTATGAAACAAATAATAGCGGTTATATAGAACTGATTGGTAACGCAAAAGCGACACAGGATGGGAATACAGTAGAAGGAAATCGCCTGCGTCTGAACAATACCTCTAATAAGGCAGAAGCCAGTGGAAATGTAAAAATTGTTTATGTTCCTAAGCCTGTGGAGAAGAAAGAAAATGTAACTGCAGATGAAAATGCGGCATTACAAATGGCCAAAGCACCTGTGGAGGTCGCCTAGTGATTATAGAAACGAAAGATCTTGTAAAAGAATATTCAGGACGGCGCGTTGTTAATCGGGTCAGTATCACAGTAGAGCAGGGAAGTGTCGTCGGGTTACTGGGGCCTAATGGGTGCCGGTAAGACTACGACATTTTATATGATTGTAGGCATTGAACGTCCTGATGAAGGTGTAGTTACTTTAGATGGAGATGATATATCATCTTTGGCAATGTATGAACGGGCCAGGGCTGGCATCGGTTATTTGCCGCAGGAAGCATCGATTTTTCGAAAAATGACAGTTGAAGAAAATATTTTAGCGATTTTAGAAACGACTGTTCTGACTGAGGAAGAACGTGTGAACAAAATGAATTCTTTAATCGAAGAATTTCGTATTGAACACATAAGAAAAAGCAAAGGAACAGAGCTTTCCGGTGGTGAGCGCAGACGTGTTGAAATCGCCAGGGCTTTGGCTACGGATCCTGCTTTTATTCTGTTAGATGAACCTTTTGCTGGAATCGATCCTATTGCTGTATCAGATATCCAGGGAATGATAGCACATTTAGCAAAGCGCGGAATTGGTATCCTGATAACAGACCATAATGTGAGAGAAACTTTAAGTATTGTTGATAAAGCATATATCCTTGCCAACGGTGAAATTTTAATTCATGGTGACAGCGAAACCATCGCTAACGATCCAACGGCACGTAAATATTATCTTGGCGAAAACTTTAGCATGTAGGAGGAATAGGGATGCGTTTACGCTTACTGGATCGTTATGTTTTAAGTGAATTGCTGTACCCTTTTATTTTTGGTATCGCTTCGTTTTCCAGTATTTTTATTGCCAGCTCCATGCTTTTTAAGCTGACACAATACATGACTAAATACGGGGCCTCGGGAGAAACTATTGCCAGATTATTTATGTATAGTTTACCAGAAGTAGTAAATTATACCTTTCCAATGTCGATGCTGCTGGCTTCGCTGATGGCATTTGGTAAATTGTCAGGCAGCAGCGAGATTGTGGCAATGAAATCAGGGGGTATCAGTTATTACCGTATTGTTGCACCTGTACTGATCGTAGCTTTTTTTGTCAGCATGTTTTCTGTTGTTTGGGCAGAGAAGGTAGTGCCGGCGGCAAAAGTACAGTATGGCAGGATTTTAGAATATGAGATTAAAAAGAATACTAAACCGAGAACCCAGGATCATGTTATCATTAAAACTTTGAGTGGCAGTACTCAGAGAATTACTTATGCCCGCCGTTTTGATGAAGAAAAAGGTTTAATGGAAAATATTACGATCGAAGAGTTTGAAAAATCTCATCTGGCGAGAATTCAAACAGCTAAACAAGCTTACTGGGAAAATGGATCCTGGCGTCTGGAAGATGGTACTGTTTATACAATGAACGAAGCGGAAGGCATTAAAAGCACTGCTAAATTTAAAGAGCAGATCATCCCGCTTGATGTAACTCCAAGAGAGATTTCCTGGGAACAAAAAGAACCTGAGGAAATGACAATCAGGGAATTGCGTGAATATATTTCTGTTTTAGAAAGACAGCATCAGCCGACAGCACGCCAGTGGTGTGAAATCTATATGCGGATTTCGATTCCGTTAGCCAGCTTTTTCTTTGCTATGATCGGTGCTCCGTTAGGCACTCAGAAACAAAGAACAAGTTCTTCTATTGGCCTTGGTATCAGTATTATCGTAATCTTTATTTATTATGCGATAATGACACTTACTACAGGTCTTGGTAAAGGCGGGGTGATGAATCCTCTGCTGGCATGTATTATTCCCAATCTGATTTGTTTGGGAGCCGGTGTATTTTTACTGCAGAAGAAAAACGCTTGATTTAAAAAATATATTTTGAAGTAAAGGAGGTGTATTCATGTTCGGATTACGGTTGATTTTAATTCTGGCAGTAGTTGGCGGTTTGATTGCTTTTATTGGTGATAAACTGGGAAGTAAGATCGGCAAGAAAAAACTTTCTGTTTTTGGTTTAAGGCCCTATCATACTTCTGTGTTGATGACCGTTATAACCGGAATTTTGATCGCCTCTATTACTTTGGTAACAATGGCTGTTGCTTCTGACAGTGCTAGAACCGCAATGTTTGGAATGGAAAAGCTTCAGAATGAATTAGCGGCCTTGAACAGAGAAAAAGATCAGGCGTCTGTGGCGTTGGCAAAGGCTCAGGCTGATGTTGCTGAAAAGAATAAGGCAATTCTGGCTTTGGATGAACAGATAAAAGCCAGCGCGGCTGAAAAAGCGGCGATTGAGAATCAGTTAGTTGCTGCTCGTCAGAATTATGAGGAAGCCAAAGGCCAGCTTCAGCAGGCTCAGTCGGCTGTAGGAGAATTGTCGCAGGCTAAGCAGTCTCTTGAAGGGGAAGTAACTAATCTGGAACAGATGACAGAACGTCTGCGGCGAGGAATTTTGGCTATTCGTGAAGGTCAGGTTGTTTTTCGAAGCGGCGAAGTTGTTTATGCAGGAGTTTTAAAAGGCAGTTTAAATGACGAAGAAAATAGTCGGCAAATGCAGTTGTTTTTAGCTACGGCTAATGAAGTGACCCTGCATCGTATGGGAATAGAAGCAGAAGAACCTGTGCAGGCCATATGGATGCCTAATGAGGTAATTGAAGAGGCTTTGACGCGCATTAAAGCTGCGCAGGGGAATATTTTTGTCAGAGTAAGGACTGTTGCTAATATTATTGCTGGAGAACCGGCTGTATGTACGTTGGAATTGGCAGCGGACAATCGTATTTATAAAAATAACGAGCTGATTTTTAGTAAAGAAATAGACCTTGAACAAAGTGAGAGCAGTATGAATGGTGAAATATTAGAGTTTCTGTCTGATATTAACCGTGTAGCTGTTGCTGCCGGAGTCATACCAGACCCGCTTACAGGTAAGGTTGGTAATATGGATGCTGGAACAATGGTCGAAACAGGAAACAGGTGAGAAAATGGCTAAGTATGGCGGGAAAGTTATACTTAAGGCCTATGCTAAAGGTGACATTAACGCTTCTGGACCGGTTTTACTGCGCTTAGAGGTGGAAAATGCCGGAAAATAAAGTATGGTACTTAGGCGTTGATCCTGGTAGTGCTAAAACTGGATTTGCATGGGTAGAGGCAGATGGAAGAATAAAAAAGGTTGCAGTACTGGCAACAGAAACTTTACCAGAAGTGCTGCCGCAAATATTAGGATCTGCTCCAGCTGCTGTGATTTTGGGGAACGGCACTAACTGTGACAGCATAAAAAAAATGCTGATGGAAGTAACTACTGTAATTAAGATATTAATGATAGAAGAAGGCTACAGTACGGAATACGGAAGAGGCCAGAAAATTGTATTGGCAGGAAAACCCTCCGCAGGGCTGGCGCCGTTTACTTCCTTTGGGTTTGCAAGTTCCGCCTGTTAATTTAGACGGTTACGCAGCGGCTGTTTTGGTACGTCGTTATTTGAAAAAAATAAATACAGTATAATAAAAAGCACAGGAAATTTTCCCTGTGCTTTTTTAGCAGGGAAAATATTGGGCAGCGGCGAATAAAATCAAGGCAGTTTAAAATGGGGGTGGAAAAATGATCAGACTGAAAAAATGTAGTCTGATATGGTTAACACTACTGTTATTGTTGATAGCAACGGCCGTAAATGCGGCAGAAAAAAACTTTGTCGAAATAGATATTTACAGTGTGAATGATTTCCATGGGCACCTGCGTGCTGAAGCTGCTGATCCTGGAATTGCTGTTTTGTCAGGAGTAATTAACGAACTGATGAAGCAAAATCCTGTAGGATCCTTGCTTTTGGGCGGTGGTGATATGTTTTCTGGAACAATTGATGCCAATGAGTATCAGGGACTGCCAGTTGTGACAGCGATGAATAAGATGGGTTTTAGCGCGAATACAGCAGGGCAATCATATTTTTGACTATCCTCTGGACGTAATAAAGAGGCAGGCTGCCGCAGCAAATTTCCCTATTTTGGGAGCAAATATTGTTGAGGCTGCAGGTGATAGAGTTGCGGAACCTTTTAAACCATATGTAATGTTGCAGAGGAATGGTTTGACAATTGGTATATTGGGTCTTACTACGGTTGAAACTAAGGAAAAAGCATCGCAGTTTAATTTGCAGAAGGTAAAAATTTTACCGCCGGAACAGATTGCACAGGTATATGTTGATGAGTTGAGAAGGCAAGGGGCACAAATTATTGTTCTACTGACACATATTGGCAGCAGTCAAGGGGAGAAACATGGTATTACAGGGGAGATAGTACCGATTTTGCAAAAAATTCATGGAGTAGATGCCGTTGTCACAGGACATTCACATTTGTGTGTCAGCGGGACATATGGAGATATTCCGGTAATCCAGGCCGGATGCTATGGGGAGGCAGTTGGCAGAATCAATTTGTTATATTCCATGGCAGCTCAGAAGGTTGTTTCTGCAAATTCGCGTATTTATAAATTAAGCGAATTACCGAGAGTACAGGATAATGCAATGGAAAGGTTTTTGGAACCAATATTTAAAAACATAGATTCTAAATATAATGAGATTTTAGCTGTCAATAACCAGGTGCTGACAAATGACCGTAATGGAGAATCAAGAGTCGGAGACTTTTTTATGGATGTTTTGAAAAACGGCTTTAAGGCTGATGTTGCTTTATATAACGGTGGAGCTATACGTGATACTTTGCCGTCTGGAAGGGTAACGGTTCGTGATTTATTGAAAATCTTTCCCTTTGACAGTACCATATATACAGCAGAAGTAAAAGGCAGTGATCTGAGGCAGGTTCTGGAACATGGTATTGGCAACCCGGATATCAGCAGGCTGCGTTTTTCAGGGTTGCAGATCAGTGCTGATATCAGAAGGGAGGAAGGACAGAGAATTAGCAGTGTTACTTTGTCTGATGGCAGCACATTAGCGGATGAAAAATATTATAAGGTCATAAGTAATGATTTTATGTTCAGTGGCGGCGATGGTTTTTACAGCCTGCAAAATGCACGGCATTTGAGGGATTGTGGTAAGGATAAGACTTTTTTTGCTTTTGCGCTGCGAAGCTTGAAAATGGTTGACTATCCTGCTCATGATGAGCGATTACAAATAAAAAAACAGGGAGTCTAAAATGAACGATTTTATGAAACTTAACTGTGATGAATTTTTAGAAAGACTTGCATCTAAAGAACCTGTACCAGGAGGTGGAGGTGCCGCTGCATTAGGTGGAGCCATAGGTGCGGCGTTAACTTCAATGGTTGCCAATCTTACTGTGGGAAAAGAAAAATTTTTATCGGTAGAAGGTGAAATGATTAGGTTGGCAGCCGCAAGTAAATATTTGCGAAAAGAATTGCTTCAGTTGGTACAAGAGGATGCCAGCGTTTTTGAAGCATTTATGAAATGTTATAAGATGCCGAAAGCAACAGATTTGGAAAAAGAACTGCGCCAAATAAAAATTCAGGAAGCTGCTAAAATGGCAGCAGAGATACCTTTGAAAATCGGTGAAAAAGCTCTGGCAGTTTTACTTTTGGCGGCAGAAGCGGCAGAATTAGGTAATCCAGCCGTAATTACAGATGCTGCTGTAGCGGCATTGATGGCCAGGGCAGCTGTACGTAGCGCAGTTTATAATGTAAAAATAAATCTTAATCTGATTAGCGATCAGGACTATTGCTCAGTTCTTGTCGAAAGAATTGCAGCATTGGAGCAAGAAGCCTTATCGGCAGAAAAAAATATTTTGGAGCATACTGATAAAGTTCTGTCATAAAGTAAAATTTGTCAATATTGAGCGAAGTAGGCTATGAATTGTCTGAAAATTCACAAACAGTTCACTTTTTAGCCCAACTTAGGACAAAGGCTTTTGGTATCCTATAACTGTAAGCCAAGCACTAAGAAAAGCGAAGGTGATATAAATGCATATAAAGGTTTTAGGGCCTATGACGAAACAATGCGAATTGTTATTGCAAAATGCAGCCATCGCGGCTAAAAAACTCAAATGTCATGCTGAGTTTGAACGTGTTAATGATTTACGGCGTGTAGTCGCTTACGGAGTTATGGCCTTACCAGCTTTGGTTATTGATGAAAAAGTTGTTGCAGGCGGCAGTGTGCTGCCTGTTGAAGAAATAATGGAGATTATCAGACATTTGAATTAAATGGCATTAGAGTGAGCTGCTTGAGTATACAAATGTTATATTGATTTTTTACCCCATATCATTTTGATATGGGGATTTTTTTGTTGCTGCATAAAAGTCCCGCCGGGACAGTAAAATAAGACGCTGCGGAAAAGTTTTTTTCTTGTAAGCTCGTTGTAAAATCTAGTATAATAAAAGTCAAGTACAAAATAAAAAGGTGAGAACTGGGGGCAATTATGGTATATTTCTTTGGCTTTCTAGGTGGTCTGGCATTGTTTTTATATGGCATGCAATTGATGGGTGATGGTCTGCAGCGTGCTGCTGGTGAAAAATTGCAGAAAATACTGGAAGCATTGACCGGGGTTTTGATTGTCGGAGTAGCGTTGGGTGCAGCTGTAACTGCTGTTTTGCAGTCCAGCAGTGCAACAACAGTCATGACTGTTGGTTTGGTAAATGCCGGGCTGATGACACTGAAACAGGCGTTCGGCATTGTTATGGGTGCTAATATTGGTACCACTATTACCGCCCAGTTGATTGCATTTAAACTTACTGATTATGTTACTTTGATTTTGGCAATAGGGTTTGCAATGCAGTTGCTTGCTAAACGCCGTCGTGGGAAATATCTGGGGCAGGTACTTCTTGGGTTTGGTATCCTGATGCTGGGCATGAGTATGATGGGACAATCTGTTTTACCCCTGCGCGAGTATCAGGGCTTTGTTGATTTTATTGGCAAATTTTCTCATAATCCGATTCTAGGTATTGGCGTAGGTATTGTAATGACAGTACTTATTCAATCCAGCTCCGCTACTATTGGTATTTTGATTGCCATGGCAAGCCAGGGGTTGATACCTTTGGAAGGTGCAATTCCTGTACTTCTGGGCGATAATATCGGTACCTGCATTACAGCAATCATGGCGGCCTGGCGTGCAAATGTTACGGCAAAACGTGTTGCATTAGCGCATGTGTTGTTCAATCTGATTGGCAGCATCCTTTTCGTGACCTTTATGGGATTGTTCATAAAACTTGTTTTGGCAGTATCACCTGCTCATGATATAGCGCGTCAGATCGCTAATGCGCATACAGCCTTTAATATTATCAATACACTTATTTTTCTGCCTTTTGCTGCTCCTTTTATCAAGCTTGTGGAACGGTTACTGCCTGGCAGTGACGGTGTCATTTCGCGCAAACCGATATATTTGGATGTGAATATGCTTAAAACCCCGTCTATCGCTATGACTCTGGCTGGTAAAGAGGTTGTGCGCATGGGAACCATGGCTCGTCATAATGTTGAACTGAGCATAGCGGCAATGGAAGACATGGACAGCAGGAAAATCGCTTATGTTTTAGAACATGAACCAGTGATAGATGCATTGGAAGAAGAAGTTACCAAATATTTGACGCAAATGAGTGAAACGCAGATGAGCAGGGAATTATCAGCCCGGCATACAGGTCTTTTACATGCCTGTAACGATATTGAGCGTATTGGTGATCATGGTGAAACTTTAGCGAAAAAAGTACGGATGATTTACGAAGATAATGTAAAATTTTCAGATGAGGCTAAAGCCGAGCTGCACACTTTAGGGCAGATGGTGCTAGAAGCCAGCGGCAAAGCTTTGGAAGCCTTGGAAAAAGACGATAAGAAACTGGCTGAAGAAGCCTGGGCATTGTGCCGTCAGGTTAAACAGTATCAGAAAGAGATTCGGAAAAATCATATCGTACGATTGAATGAAAAACGTTGTGATCCGGTTGCTGGCTTTGTAATGCTGGAATTATTAATAAATATGAAACGCGTTTCCGATCATTCAAAAAATATCAGCCAGTTAGTTTTGGGAATTTTTTAAAAGTAAAAAAATATAGAAATTTTTCAAAAAAATGTTGACAAAGATGGCGTTCTGTTCTAAAATACATCTTGTTGCTAATCAATGCGGAAATAGCTCAGTGGTAGAGCACCTCCTTGCCAAGGAGGGGGTCGCGAGTTCGAATCTCGTTTTCCGCTCCAGTTAAGGCGACATAGCCAAGCGGTAAGGCAGAGGTCTGCAAAACCTTTATCCCCAGTTCGATTCTGGGTGTCGCCTCCACTTTTTGCCGGGGTGGCGGAACTGGCAGACGCAAGGGACTTAAAATCCCTCGGGGAGTGATCCCCGTACCGGTTCGATTCCGGTCCTCGGCACCATTATTTTTATGGTGAATGCAAGCAGTACAACTACATAGTCAAGCAAGAGATTGACGGAGCGTCCCGCATCGGACGCTTTTTTTATTATTTAATTTTAGGATTTGAAATGAAAGCGGTGAGAAATATGGTGAATAGTTTTGCAGAATTGAAGGTTTGTGCTGAAACGGTTGAGCTGCTTAAGCAAATGGGTATTAAAAAGCCGATGCCTGTTCAGGAACAGGCTATACCGGCCTTATTTGCAGGCCGTGATGTTATAGCAAGAGCGCAGACAGGTACTGGTAAAACACTGGCATTTTTAGTGTACCGATGGTAGAACGTCTGGATGCGGCTAAGCCTTTTGTACAGGCGTTGGTGATTACGCCGACTCGTGAACTGGCGCAGCAGATAGCAGTAGAGCTGAAGAAGTTATTGGGCGGAAGTGAAGTAAAGGTGCTTGCGGTTACCGGCGGCCGTGATTTTGAGGCGCAGAAGCATAAGCTGGACGGCAAAAGCCATGTTTTGATCGGTACGCCGGGGCGTCTTTTAGATCATATCCGCAAAGGCAATACTAACCTTGGCGGAGTTAAATATCTGGTTTTGGATGAAGTTGATGAAATGCTTAAGCAGGGCTTTATTGATGAAGCTTCGGAGCTTATCGCAATGACTGATCCGGAACGGCAGACTATGCTGTGCAGTGCTACCTTATCAGAGGAAGTGCAGAAGCTTGGTAAACGTATTACCCGTAATTGTGCTTTGATCGATATTGACCCTAATAAAGCAACGGTTGAAAATATCAAACAGATCTGCATCAAAACTACGGACGAATATCGTAATAAGGCTGTTGCTTCATTAATAGACCGTTACAATCCTTATCTGATGATTGTTTTTTGCTTCAGCAAAGAACGCACAAAAGAATTGGGTGAGTGGCTGGGAACTCAGGGATATAATGTAGATGTGCTGCATGGTGAGATGTCGCAGGCCAAACGCAAAACAGTAATGAAAGCCTTCCGTGAGGCCAAGCTGCAGGTCCTGGTTGCCAGTGATCTGGCTGCACGTGGGCTGGATATCGAAGGCGTGACTCATGTCGTTAATTATGATATCCCGCATGACGTAGACTGGTATGTGCATAGAATAGGACGTACTGGGCGTGCCGGTAACGAGGGGATTGCAGTTACCTTATACACTGCTGAAGAAGTAAAATGGCTCAAAAATATTGAAAACAAGCTTGATGTGAAAATGGAACGGCAGAATTTAGACGGCAAAACGATAGCCCGTCGTGAGCATGCGCCAGTACAGAAAAAACGTAAGGCAGAAGCTGCTATAAAAAGCGGTCGTGGAAAAACATAAAGCACCAAAGCCCGGCTCTAACCGCCGTCAAAATAAGAATAAATAAGTGTGAGAAAGTGAGGGGACTGTTATGCAGGCGATAAACAAAGAAAGAGTAGCCGGACTGTTACAAGGGCTGGCGCAATTTGGCAAAACAGAACACGGAATCACAAGATTGGCTTATACGGCAGAAGGAATGGCTGCTCAAGCAGATACAGGACTTACAGCTGAAGCTGTCTGTAGATGCTGTTGGTAATGTCTTTTTGCGTCGTGAAGGTAAAAATACTGATTTGGCGCCTGTTGCCATGGGTTCCCATATCGATACTGTCGTGCAGGGCGGTGCCTATGATGGTACTGTAGGTGTTGTAGGTGCTTTAGAAGTACTTTATATGCTGCAGGATGAAGAACTGGAACGGCCGATTGAGGTCATTATTTTCAGGGCAGAGGAATCAAGCCGTTTTGGCTTTGCTACCATCGGCAGTAAACTGATGGCCGGTGTTGGCGACCCTGATAAATTCTCGGGCGCTGCCAAAGAAGGTGCAGTGACTTTTAAAGAAGCACTGACAGAATGGGGCTGTGACCCTGCTGCCTACAAACAGGCACGTAAAGCAGCAGGCTGCTTTAAAAGTTTTTGGGAAATACATATTGAACAGGGTAAGGTACTGGAAGAAACAGGTGAACGCATTGGTATCGTTCATAATATTGCGGCGCCGACGCGGTTTAAAATCATTGTCGAAGGTATAGCTGATCATTCCGGAGCTACTCCCATGGGCTTTCGTAAAGATGCGCTTGTAAGTGCGGCCAGGCTTGTTATAGCCATTGAAGAAGCTGCAACTAATGAAGCGGAAAGCGGCACGGTAGCTACGGTGGGTGTTTTGGATGTAGAGCCGTCTTCGATCAATGTAGTTCCTGGCAAGGCTACCTTGTGGGTAGATTTGCGCGGAGTAGATGAAGAAAGTATCAACTGTGCCTTGAGCGATATTCGTGATGCGGTTCGACTATCACTATGGATGTGGTGACAGCCGATAATCCTGTCGCTTTGTCGGAAGAGCTGGCAGCAAAGCTGGATGTTATCTGTGCGGCGAAAGGTATCGCTTATCGCCATATGAACAGTGGAGCCGGCCACGATGCTATGCACATGGCTAAACTGGCTCCTGCAAGTATGCTGTTTGTCCCCTGTAAAGGCGGCATCAGCCATAACCCGGCAGAATATGCTGACAACGAAGATATTTGTCTGGCGATCGAGATTTTGGCGGAAGCTGTAAAAGAAGAAGCATCTGCTTAAAAAAGTAAACCAAACGATAAAAACAGGCTGAGAAGAAAAATAACTGTAAAATCTGCTGCAAAGCAGTCCTGCTAAGGCAGGGCTGCTTTGCTTTTTTACTTTGTTCGTAATATAATTATAATGATATAGAATTTTCATTTTTCAATTTGAGGAGACGATAACATGGAAGAAGTGCGTGTGCGTTTTGCACCCAGCCCAACGGGTTATTTACATATCGGTGGAGCAAGAACAGCTTTATTTAACTGGCTTTTTGCTAAAAAACATAATGGTAAGCTGGTGCTGCGTATTGAAGATACTGATACTGAACGGTTGAAAGAAGACAGCGTAAGCCAAATACTTACCAGTTTGAAATGGCTTGGGCTGAACTGGGATGAAGGACCTGAAGTAGGCGGTGAAGTGGGTCCATATTACCAATCAGAGCGTCGTGAGATTTACAGCAAGGTTGCCGAACAGCTGTTGGAAGAAGGTAAGGCGTATTATTGCTTCTGTACTTCGGAAATTTTGGAAGCAGAACGCGAGAAACAACGTGCGGCCAAACAACCGTTCCGTTATGCCCGCACCTGCCGAGATTTGCCTGTCGAGGAAGCAAAGGCCAGAGCAGCTAAGGGTGAGCCTTATTCCGTACGCATTAAAATACCTACGGAAGGAAACCTGACAGTACATGATCTGATCCACGGCGACGTTACTTTTGATTTAACGCAATTTGATGATTTTGTCATCGTTAAAACTAATGGCATGCCGACCTATAATTTTGCTGTGGTCGTTGATGACCATTTAATGCGCATCAGTCACGTGCTGCGTGCCGAAGAACATTTATCCAATACTCCTAAGCAGGTACTGCTTTATGAAGCCTGTGGTTTTGCTGTTCCTAAATTTGGACATATGCCGATGATACTTGCTCCTGACCGCAGTAAGTTAAGTAAACGTCACGGCGCAACTTCTGTTGAAGAATTCCGTGAACAGGGGTATTTACCGGAAGCAATTGTAAATTATCTGACTCTGCTGGGCTGGGCTCCGGGCAACGAAGAAGAAATTTTCTCGCTGCAGGACACTGTGGCTCAGTTTGAATTGGAAAAAATGTCGAAAAAGGCAGCCGTTTATGATACGAAAAAACTTACATGGATGAACGGACAATATTTATCAGCATTGCCGCTGGAAGCAGTTCTGCCTGAGGCAAAAATCTTCTTCATCAAATCCGGCCTGGTAGATGAAGCATGGCTGGAGGCAAATAAAGATTATTTTGCCCGTTTGGTAGACGTAGTGCGCGTACGTGTCAAAACACTGCAGGAAGTTGTTGAAGCCGCAGAATATTTCTTTAAAGAGGTAGAAAGCTATGATGAAAAAGGTGTCGGCAAGCATTTTAAATGCGGAAGCAGCCGAGCTCTTAACTGTCTGCATCAATGCGCTTGAAGCGTTAGAGACTTTTGATCTTGCCAGTACGGAAGCCGCTTATAATAAGATTGCCGAAGAGCAGGGATTATCACTGGGAAAAGTTGTGCATCCGACACGCTTGGCTCTGACAGGGCGTACTGTAAGCCCGGGCTTATTTGATGTTATGGTGCTGCTGGGGAAAGAAACTACCTTGAGCAGAATGCGCAAGGCTGTTCAATATATCAAGGCCTTAGCTTAAATCAAAAATATTTATTGAAAGAGGTGCGACGCTGATGAGAATACTGGGGATCTTACTGTGCTGCCTGATACTGGGATTAAGTACTGTAGCTTTTGCCGAGCAACCAATGACTGTTTTCAGCAAAGTTGTTGCGACAAAGAATATGCAGGGCGAGATACCGGAGATTGATGGTCTGAGATATACTAATCTTCAAAAAAGTGTTAACGGCATTTTGAACAGCAAAGTCAAAGACTTGCTGGCGCAGGTTGGCGGCAGCGGTACAGTCAGCTATGAAGTGAAGCTGAACCGTCCCAGCTTAGTCGGTATTTTGCTGAAAGCGACTAACGGCGGCCGTACTGCTTATCAGGCTGTAAATTTAGATATGACTACCGGCAATGAGTTCAGCATTCGCGATTTTGTTGGCGAAGGCAATGCCGTACATGAAATTTTAGGCGCTTATGAAGGCGTGTTATTTGCTGATAACGGTATTTATACGCGTACCAGCAGTGGTGCTGCTTACAGTAATTTTGTTTCTTATAGTAAATTGTTTCCGTTGCTGCGCACAGGCGAAGCAGGCCGTTTGCTGACGGTATATGGATTGACTCGTGCTGTTGAGGATAAGGTCGTAACTGTGAAGGCCGGAGAGCTGCTGGCTTTACAGTTGGAATCCAATCGTACAACGGGTTATTCCTGGTTTGTAGAGGGTAATGGTTATGCTGGTCAGTTTTATGAACTGGGACGTTCTTATGTTTTGCCTGGTAATGCTGCCAACAACCGGACCGGAATGCCTGGATTAGAAATAATTGTTTTCGGTGCCCAGGAGCCGGGCGAATACAAGGTGAATATGGAATATAAGCGTGCCTGGGAAAAAGGCAGCGGCTTTGACAAATTCAGCTTTACTGTTAAAGTATTGTGATAACGGAGGTCTGAGATGGAAAAAACTGCCGTTACCGTGAAAATTTTTAATGATGAATATACTTTAAAGACTGATTTGCCGCGTACTGATGTGGATGCGATTGCGGCAATGGTCGATAAAAAAATGCAGAAACTGGCGACAAGCCAGCATTTGGTCACAACTTCCAAAGTCGCTGTATGGGCGGCGTTGGATCTGGCGGGAGAGTTATATACCTTACGTCGTGAATATGAAGCCTTGCTGAAAGCGGCGAAGGATATTTAGAGAAGAGGTTTTTAGTTAATGAAAAAGCAAACCATCGAACTGCTCGCTCCTGCCGGGAGCTGGGAAGCGTTGGAAGCGGCGGTGAATGCCGGTGCTGATGCTGTATATATGGGCGGCAAAGCTTTTGGCGCACGTCAGTATGCCAGTAATTTTGACCGTGAAGAAATGCAGAAGGCTGTTTACTTTGCTCATATGCACCGTGTGCGACTGTATATCACTGTCAACACGCTGGTCGATGACAGTGAGCTGGGCGAATTGGCTGATTATCTGCTGTTTTTGAGTAATGTAGGCATCGACGGTATTATCGTACTC
>ERZ791622.194-NODE-194-length-32948-cov-2.39288_pt1 | contig 32948 bp, 19 predicted proteins | sample MGYA00510269_ERZ791622 | MGnify/ENA primary metagenome ERZ791622 (study PRJEB30046, sample SAMN00715191) | human gut metagenome | study: EMG produced TPA metagenomics assembly of the A metagenome-wide association study of gut microbiota in type 2... | reverse complement strand
ATGGGCCAAGTTTATTTAATTTTTAATTTGTCCCAATTTTAATGGGACACTAGTGATAAAGACATTCTCGTTAGTCCCTTTTTCCCTTTCCCTAAAATGATTTTCTGCATGAGGATAGTATCCAATATGACTGACGAATAATTGTTTTGTAATATTATTCTCTCGTTGAAGGTTACGTATATTATATGGTGTAACGATAGCCTTCTCTCCTTTAAAACCTTCTGCAACCTTTTCCATAGCATCTGATTTTGGTAGTATTTTACATATATATCATAGTATTTTACATGAATGCTTATTCAAGCAATGTATCCAAGCATTTACAGCCATAAATATAATAAGATTATACATTAAATTGATAACAATCTGCATTTTTTTATTAAGTTTAATGGCATATATTTGCCATACAATAAATCGTATATCATGAAAACAAAACCATTTAGCAACAATTTTTACCTATTACTTATTTCGCTGGTATCTGCCATGGGAGGGCTACTCTTCGGATACGATTGGGTAGTCATTGGAGGTGCCAAACCATTCTATGAAATCTTCTTTGCAATTGAGAATTCTCCCGGTATGCAGGGATGGGTCATGGGCAGTGCCATTCTCGGCTGTTTAATAGGGGTAACAATTGCAGGTAGCTTATCTGATAAATATGGGCGCAAACCCTTGATGATAATAGCAGCTATCACTTTTACCGTTTCTGCAATAGGTACAGGAGCTGTCAATGACCTCAATTGGTTTATCTTTTACCGCATATTCGGTGGTATTGGCATCGGCATTGCTTCCAACTTATCTCCCATGTATATAGCCGAGGTATCACCCAGCCATGTACGAGGGAAGTTTGTATCGATCAATCAATTGACAATCGTATTAGGTATTCTGGCAGCCCAGTTCGTCAACTGGTTGATCGCCGACCCGGTAGTTCCCGGCGAAAACATTCTGGAAACATGGAATGGGCAAATGGGATGGCGTTGGATGTTCTGGGCAGAAGTAGTACCTTCGGGACTCTTTTTTATCCTTATATTCTTCATTCCCGAAAGTCCCCGTTGGCTGGCTACAAAATTACAATACGGTAAAGCTGAAAATATCTTGAGCCACATAGGTGGAAAAGAATATGCCAAAAAAGAAATTGAAAGCATTAAAACAGTTATAAATGTCACCAAAGAGAAGTTAAATATCCGCCTGCTTTTTCAAGGCAAGATACCGGGAATATTATTAATAGGCATCGTTATTGCAGCCTTCCAGCAGTGGTGCGGACTAAACGTAGTGTTTAATTATGCCCAGGAAATCTTTGCAGCTGCAGGTTACGGTGTTTCTGATATCCTATTCAATATTGTAGTAACAGGAGTGACGAACGTAATATTCACTTTTGTAGGTATGTACACTGTAGATAAGTTGGGAAGACGCTCCCTTATGTTATTCGGAGCTTCAGGACTTGCCATCATTTATATCATCATGGGCATATGTTACTACCTCAATATAACCGGAATGGCCGTACTAATTATGGTTGTATTAGCTATAGCATGCTATGCAATGACACTTGCTCCCGTTACATGGGTCGTATTATCTGAGATCTTCCCAAACCGTATCCGTGGTATGGCAATGGCAGTATCCACCTTCTCTCTTTGGGCAGCTTGTTTTGTACTGACATATACATTCCCTTTATTAAATTCCGGATTAGGTGCCTATGGTACTTTCTGGTTGTACGGAATCATCTGTATTCTCGGATTTGTATTCATCAAAATAAAATTACCCGAAACAAAAGGAAAATCACTGGAAAGCATTGAGAAAGAATTAACTAGTTAAAAACAACATATCATTTATTGAATTACATCTTACTTAAACGATGACAAGAAATCATCGCTTAACTTACCCTTATTGTCTAAAAAAACAATAAATACCTTATGGAGAAAATTACAGAATATTTAATTAAACCGACCCTCTCAGAAAAAGGAATTGTGAAAGTTTGGAAAGAAACAATCAAACTTCCGACTTATGAAATCGGAGAGGAAGAAAAAAATCCCATCTTTCTGGAAAAGCGTGTTTATCAAGGAAGTTCAGGAGTAGTTTACCCTTATCCTGTCGTAGAAAAGATATGCGACGAGAAAAAAGAAAAAGACTATCAGGCCTACTTCCTCGAAAACGAATACCTTAAAATTATGATCTTGCCGGAATTGGGAGGGCGAGTACAAATGGCTTATGACAAAGTGAAGAAACGTCACTTTGTCTACTACAACCAAGTCATTAAACCAGCCTTAGTAGGTTTGACCGGTCCTTGGATATCAGGCGGAATTGAATTCAACTGGCCTCAGCATCATCGTCCAAGTACATACTTACCTACCGACTGTATGATTGAAGAAAATGCAGACGGTAGTAAAACGGTCTGGTGCAATGAAGTAGAGCGTATGTTCAATACGAAAGGGATGCAGGGATTCACACTTCATCCGGACAAAGCTTATCTGGAAATTAATGTGAAGGTTTATAACCGAACTCCGTTCCCCCAAACTTTCCTTTGGTGGGCGAACCCTGCCGTTGTTGTGAACGACCACTATCACTCGGTTTTTCCACCCGATGTACATGCTGTTTTCGATCATGGGAAAAGAGATGTATCCAATTTTCCTATAGCTACAGGCATATATTACAAACAGGACTATTCGGAAGGTGTCGATATTTCCAAATATAAGAATATCCCTGTTCCCACTTCATACATGGCCATTAAATCACGCTATGACTTTGTAGGCGGATATGAAGAACATATACAGGCAGGATTATTACATGTAGCCGATCATCACCTCTCACCAGGAAAGAAACAATGGACTTGGGGAAATGGTGATTTTGGTATTGCATGGGACAGAAACCTTACTGATGAAGATGGTCCTTACATCGAATTGATGACAGGTGTTTATACAGATAATCAGCCTGACTTCACATGGTTACAACCTTATGAGGAAAAGTCATGGAAGCAATATTTCCTGCCATATAGTGAAGTGGGATATGTAAAGAATGCGACCAAAGATTTCATTTTGAATCTGGATGTTGCAGATAACACCGCATACATCATTGTATATGCAACCGGTAAGCAAGAAAACATCAAAATAGAATTAAAAGATATAACAGGAAAGGTGTTATTTGACAAAATAACCACACTTTCGCCAGAAAATATCTTTAAAAGTCAGATAAATATAACAAAAGAGTTACCCGAAAACCTTATTTTATCCTTGTATGATAACAATGGCAAACTACTTTTGAAATATAAAGCTGATAAGCCTGAAATAAAACCAACTCCGGATGCTGCTAAGGCAGCCAAACAACCCAAGGAGATAGCTTCCATAGAGCAATTATTCCTGACTGGGTTACATCTGGAGCAATATCGGCATGCGACCTATGACCCAATGGCTTACTACATGGAAGCATTGGAAAGAGAACCGGGAGATATACGTTGCAATAATGCCGTAGGGTTGCTGAATATGCGCCGAGGTAAATTTGAAGAAGCTGAACAGTATTTCCGTACAGCCATAAAAACATTAACAGAGCGTAATCCTAATCCTTATGATGGAGAACCCTATTATAATCTGGGGTGGAGCCTGAAGATGCAGGGTAAGTATGATGATGCATATAGTGCCTATTATAAAGCCACATGGAATGCGGCTTGGAGAGATGCAGGCTACTTTGGTGTGGCACAGATAGATTGTATCAGAGAGAATTGGACTGCCGCTTTGGAACATATAGATCTGGCTCTCATCCACAACTGGCATAATCATAAAGCACGCCAGTTAAAAGCTTCTATCCTGAGACATTCAGGAAAGACTGAAGAAGCCTTGAAATTTATTGAGGAATCATTGATTGTCGATAAGTTTAATTTGGGATGCCGATTTGAAAAATATTTCATTGAAAGCAATCCGGTAGAATTGCAGGAAATGCTAAGTATCCTCAACGGTAGTGTACACAACTATATTGAATATGCATTTGATTTTTCATCTGCAGGAATGTATGAAGAAGCTTCCCGGATTATGCATACTTATATAGACGAACAAACCAATATTTATCCAATAGCTGCTTATATGTTAGGATACTTTGCATCAATGGCAGGAGATAAAGAAACAGCCCAGAAATGGTATAAGAAGGCACAAAGCCTATCTCCTGACAAGTGTTTTCCAAACAGAATCGATGAAGTCAATGTACTGGCAGATGCTATGAAGATGAATCCAGAAGATTTCAAGGCTCCTTATTATCTGGGGAACTTCTGGTATGCACACCGCCGTTATGAAGAAGCTACTGTATGCTGGGAGAAATCAGTAGAGATAAATAATCAGTTCCCTACAGCTCTGCGCAACCTTTCATTGGCTTATTACAACAAAAAAGGCAGGAAAGAAGAAGCATGCCGATTGTTGGAGAAAGCATTTGAACTGGACCAAACGGACTCACGCATCTTTATGGAGCTGGATCAACTATATAAGAAAATGGGACGAGCCCATGCAGAACGCCTGACCTTTCTAGAGGCACATTTGGAACTGGTGGCACAGCGGGATGACTTATGCATAGAACGAATAACCCTCTATAATCAATTAGGCAACTATGAAAAGGCAAGAGAACTGATAGCCGCACGGAAGTTCCATCCGTGGGAAGGTGGCGAAGGTAAAGTTACAGGGCAATATATTCTCTGTCGGGTAGAACTTGCCAAAAAAGCTATTAAGGAAAAGCGATATCTTGAAGCCATCAGTCTTTTAAAAGAGACAGATCATTATCCGCATAATTTAGGTGAGGGTAAACTGATCAACGCCGAAGAGAATGAGGTAGACTACTATAAAGGAATAGCCTACCAAAAGCTGGGCAACGAAGCCGAATCCATAAAATACTTAATGAAAGCAACACAAGGTTCCAGCGAGCCTCAACAAGCATTCTATTACAATGACCAACAACCTGACAAGATTTTCTATCAAGGACTTGCCTGGAGGGCATTAGGAGAAGAGAGCAAAGCACGTAGCCGCTTCAACAAGCTGATAGACCACGGCAAGAAGCATCTCTTCGATGAATGCAAAATCGATTATTTCGCAGTATCCTTACCAGAGCTTGCGATCTGGGAGGATGACCTGAATGTACGTAACAAGGTTCATTGCTATTATGTTATGGCATTAGGATATAGTGGTATAGGAGAGGAAGAATTAGCAGAAGAATATTATGAAAAGGTGAAAAGACTTGATGTGAATAAACAAGTGTTCAGGATGTGATTGCTCTTATTGTACGGGAATGTGCCAGAATCGACACATTTCCCTGTACAGTAATTCACTTAGAAATAAACTATTAGTTAACAACAAATAAGTTCATTGCTGAAAACAAAAATGGCCCAAAAAGCAGGCTACTCAATCATGTAAAAATATAGAAAACAAATTCTTAAATGAAAAAAAGAACATTATTACTAATCTTATGTTGTACTAGCATAATTTTACAAGCCCAAGTAGTTATAGACCTTTCGGGCCAATTGAAATTTCAAATAGACCGAGATGATGTAGGCATTAAGGAACACTGGTTCCGTAAGCAACTCACGGAAAGCATTTACCTTCCGGGCTCTATGCCCGAAATGCTCAAAGGAGATAAGCCCAACATCAACACGCAATGGACAGCCAGTCTGTACGACAGTTCGTACTTTTTCAATCCTTACATGGAAAAATACAGGGTAGAAGAAAACTTCAAAGTCCCTTTTTTCCTGACGCCAGATAGATATTATGTAGGACCTGCATGGTATCAAAAAGAAGTAACCGTACCTGCCGATTGGAAAAACGAACGCATTATCCTGTTTCTTGAACGCCCGCATATAGAAACTACTGTATGGGTAAATAACAGGCAGGCAGGAGTACAAAACAGCCTAAGTGTCCCTCATGTTTACGATATAACTTCTCTTATATCGGCAGGAAAAAATAAAATATCCATCCGCGTTGACAACCGTATTAAAGATATCAATGTTGGTATCGATGCGCACAGTATTACTGACCATACACAAGGGAATTGGAATGGTATTGTTGGTAAAATCATCCTCAAGACTACCCCGAAAATATACTTTGATGATATTCAGGTTTATCCTGACTTATCCAATAAAAAGGCTGTGGTAAAAATGGTTTTGAAATCAACCTCATCGACTGCAACACCTGTGCATCTTAAAATCAACGCCCAAAGCTTCAATTCGGATAAAGTGCATACCCTTACTCCCATCAGTCATGATTATATAATGAAAAAAGGCATCTTGAACTGCGAAATGGTGTTGGAAATGGGCAATAACATGTTGACCTGGGATGAGTTCAATCCGGCTTTATACAAGCTTACTGCAGAACTGACCAATGGAAAGAAAAAAGAAGTTAAGCAAATCCAATTTGGTATGAGAGAATTTGCTATAAAAGGAAAATGGTTTTATGTAAACGGGCGCCAAACGCAATTAAGAGGAACCGTAGAATGTTGCACCTTTCCGCTTACAGGCTATCCTCCTACAGATGTAAAATCCTGGGAAAGAATATTCAGGATATGCCGTAGCAGCGGTTTAAACCATATCCGCTTCCATTCTTATTGTCCACCCGAAGCAGCTTTTATTGCTGCAGACTTAGTTGGAATTTATCTTCAGCCCGAGGGTCCTGCCTGGCCTAATCATGGCGTACGTTTAGGTAACGGAGCCCCCATTGATAAATATCTGATGGACGAGACCATTCGGCTAACCCGCGAGTACGGCAATTATGCTTCCTATTGCATGCTTGCTTCCGGGAATGAGCCATCAGGAAATTGGGTAGCATGGGTCACTGATTTTGTAAAATACTGGGAGAAAACTGATCCGCGTCGAGTCTATACCGGTGCATCCGTAGGCAATGGATGGCAATGGCAACCGCAAAACCAATTTCACGTAAAAGCCGGAGCACGTGGACTAAACTGGAAAAATGAACAACCCGAATCCATCTCAGACTATAGAGAAAAAATCGATACTGTCATGCAACCATATATATCTCACGAAAATGGGCAGTGGTGCGTATTCCCCAATTTTGACGAAATCCGCAAATATACCGGAGTAAACAAAGCCAAGAACTACGAGATGTTCCGTGATATACTACATGATAACCACATGGGACATAAAGCCCATGATTTTATGATGGCTTCGGGTAAACTGCAGGCTCTATGCTACAAACACGAAATAGAGAAAACATTAAGAACGCCCGACTATGCAGGGTTTCAACTTTTAGGTTTGAACGACTTTCCTGGTCAAGGTAGTGCTATTATCGGATTGCTGGATGCATTCTATGGAGAAAAAGGTTACATAACCCCGAAAGAAACCAGACGTTTCTGCGGGCCTACAGTCCCACTTGCCCGAATTCCTAAATTTACCTATAAAAATGACGAAATTTTTCATGCAACAATTGAAGTTTCCCATTTTGGCAATGCAGTTTTAGACTCCACAAAAACCACCTATACCATTAGAGATGAGTATGGAAAGATATATTATAAAGAAATATCGAACAACCGAACCATACCTGTTGGCAACTGCATACAGTTAGGCGAAGTGAATTACCCATTAGCTAGCATCACTTCACCAGCCAAACTCAACCTCGAAGTATGTATCGAAGGAACGCATTTTGCCAATGATTGGGACTTTTGGGTATATCCAGCTGTGGTAGAAACAAATCAAGGCAATGTATATATCACTGATACATTCAATGAAAAAGCACTTGAAACATTAGCCAGTGGTGGGAATGTTCTCATTACCGCCGCAAGAAAAATCACTTATGGACAAGGCATTGTTCAACAATTTACCCCCGTATTCTGGAATACTTCCTGGTTTAAAATGCGGCCACCTCATACAACAGGCATCTGGGTGAACAACAATCATCCGTTATTTAAAAACTTCCCGACTGAATACCATAGCAACCTGCAATGGTGGGAATTACTGAATAATGCACAGGTTATGCTCTTCTCGGATTTTGCTTATGAGTTTGAACCACTTGTTCAAAGTATCGACACTTGGTTTCTCAGTCGAAAGATTGGTACTTTATTTGAAGCCCATGTACTTAATGGCAAACTCATGATGACGAGTATGGATATAACTACTGATCTAGACAATCGTATCGTTGCCCGACAAATGCGTAAGGCTATTCTGGACTATATGAATTCCCCTCATTTCCGTCCAGTAAGCCATGTGAAAGTGCAACAAATAGAGGATTTGTTCAGAAAGCCGACTCCTGTAATAAACATGCATACAAAACAGTCGCCGGAAGAATTGAAACCATCATACAATGTGAAGTAAGCGACAATGGCAACCAGATAATATGTTATAATAACACAGAACAGATGACAGATCAAATATATAAATGTAATATGAAGAAATTATTATTCGCAGTAACACTTAGCACTTTTAGTGTTGCTGTTATGGGGCAGCAAGTTTATGAACTGACTGCGCCGGCCAAAGAAAAAGTGATATATTCCGGTCACCTGAAGCTGGGAGGCAAAAGCCCTTCAGGAGGCAGTATCGATGTGAATAGCTTTTATGTGTCCATCAACGGCAAACCCGCAATTCCTGTGATGGGTGAATTTCATTACAGCCGTTACCCTGCTGAACAATGGGAAGAGCAGATACTGAAAATCAAGGCCGGCGGTGTGAATGTGATTCCCACTTATGTATTCTGGAATATACACGAAGAGGTCGAAGGCGTATTTGACTGGTCGGGCAACCGTGATTTACGGAAATTCATCCAGCTATGCCAGAAGCATGACATGCCTGTCATTGTACGTGTCGGCCCCTTCTGCCACGGCGAAATACGTAACGGTGGCCTCCCCGACTGGCTTTTTGCCAAACCTCTGGAAGTACGCTCCAATGATGTAAATTACTTGACTATTGTCAAGCGATTGTATGAGCAGATTGCCCTGCAACTGAAAGGACTTTATTATCAAGATGGAGGACCCATTATCGGCATTCAGATTGAGAATGAACATCAACATTCGGCTGCGCCCTGGGCTATCAACTATCCCGGTGCGCCTAAGGATATGACTTCCGCCACTTATGACGCCGGCATCACTATGATTGGCGTGAGTGTGCAGGATAAGAAAATTACGACCGCTGAACTGGGCGACCTTCACATGAAAACATTGAAGGATATGGCTGAAAAAGCAGGTATGATAACTCCGTTGTACACAGCCACAGGCTGGGGTAATGCGGCAATCGTAGAAAATGAAGTGATTCCTGTGACGGCGGCTTATACTTATCCGTTCTGGGCAAAACCGCATATGTCGCCCTTCTGCATGTTCAAGGATATACAGCACCATCCGGATTATGCGCCGGTGCGTTACAATACTGATAAATACCCCTCATTTACCGCTGAGATGGGAGTAGGTATTCAGATGATTTATTCCCGTCGTCCGATAGTGAAAGCTGAAGCTGCTGAAGCTTTGATGGTACGCTCGTTGGGTAGTGGTGCTAATGGCATCGGTTATTATATGTACCATGGCGGGTCTACACCCAAACAGAATAATGGCGTAGGTTTCTTGAGTGATGAACTGATGGGAGTACCCAAAATCTCTTATGATTTTCAGGCGCCTATCGGTGAGTTTGGACTGGTTCGTGATTCTTATCAGAACTTACGGATTCTTCATTCTTTCCTGGAAGACTTCAGTTCATCCTTGGCTCCGATGGAGACTGTTCTGCCCGAAGGGAACGACCGGATAACTCCGGATAATCGGGAAACATTGCGGTATGCGGTTCGTATGAAAGATGATTCCGGTTTTATTTTTATGACTAATTTCCAAGATCACGATACGGCACGTGTCGACCAGAAGGATTTGCAGTTCAAACTGAACCTTCGGAATGAAAGTTTTATGATTCCCGCCAAAGGGACATTCACTCTGAAAAAAGATGTAAGTGCCATTCTGCCGTTTAACCTGCATATGGAAGATGCCGTTTTAAAGTATGCAACGGCTCAGTTGCTTACTAAGCGAGAGGATAATGGCAAAGAACATTACTTCTTTTTCGCTCCTGAAGGATTTACGCCTGAATATAGTTTTGACAAAGCTACGCTAAAATCAGGCAAATCATTTTATGCGCCGATACCGGGAGTGAAAAGCACTTTCTCTATAACCACAAAGAACGGGAAAAAAGTGATGGTGACAACTTTGACCCGTGAACAGGCATTGAATACGATGAAAGTAAACAATCGTATTTTGATTACCCGCGCTACCGTTTTGCCGGAGAAGGACAAATGTACTTTACTGAGTCTGGGTGAGAACCGGATAGACTATATTCTTTATCCTTCGCGTGCCGGATGGAAGCAACAAACTATTGAAGTGGATCCGGTTTCTGTTGTTGCCGATTGGAAGAAAGTAGGAGCACGCAGAATGACTGTACATATTGACCAGCCTTCTTTGCCGCAAGTCAACGAGTACTTCCTACGCGTTCAGTATGTGGGAGATGTAGGCATGGCATTTATTAATGGCTCAATAGTGCTTGACCACTTCTATTATGGTGCCCCTTGGACTATCGGATTGAAACGCTTTCAGAATGAATTGAAAGAAAATGATATGAATTTCTATTTTCGTCCTTTGCACAAAAATGCTCCTTACTTAATCGACCTTCCACATGATGCTATCCCCGATTTCACACAACGGGGAGCCAATTGTGAAGTGAAGAATGTAGAGATACTGCCGGAATATAAGGCTATAATCAATTTTTAGCAATCAATATATAATCAATGGGGTTGTGTCAGTGTTGACAACCCCATTGATTTCTATATAACATCCTCAAGATAAGGACACCATATACTAAAATTACAATTTAACCGATTTCTTCTTCCCGCCATATGAAACCGATTTCGTGAATTTCGTCGACTGAACACTCCCTGTCCCATTCTCCTTATCCACCACAACGATATTGAACTTACGTGATTTCAACATACCGGGGAAAGTTCCTTCCCGATCTGCGATATTCAACGTCCGCTTTGCATCATCCCAAGTAAACTTAATGATTGAATAGGCACCTTTCTCATAGTTATAATTATCGTTTTCATCTTCATACAGCACAAATTCGCCATCGGCTCCGGGATAAATGCGTATCTCCAGATTATTCCATTTCTTCTCTGTAGAATACTGTACTTTCGGTCCAAAAGGAACAATGGAACCCGCACGTACATACAATGGAATAATATCGATAGGAACCTCTTTGGTAACCAGCTGTCCGCCATTCAATGCTTCTCCCGTCCAAAAGTCAAACCATTTGGTGCCCTTAGGAAGATAAACATCCTGTGTTCCTGTCTTGCTAAAATCTTCATACGGATCTTTCCACTGTTCCTTATCAGAGAATACATACATATTCCTGGTTACAGGAGTCACAAGAAATGCCTTTCCGAACATATACTGATTACTGATAGTGTGTACCTTCTTATCTTCGTTGAAGTCCATGAACAAGGCACGGAGGAAAGAACCTGCATTATCAGTCACCTGCCATCCTGTTGAATACAGATACGGCAGCAGTGCATAGCGCAGGTTTATGTATTTCTCTTCCGAATCATACACCCAGTCACCCTTTTTACCCAGATTGTAGATTTCCTTTTTCACGCCACTTCCATGCGAACGCTGCATGGGCAGGAATGTACCATATTGAAACCAGCGGGTATACAGTTCATGATAAGCTTTATTTTCAGCCCCACCATGATAAGGCCAGTTAAAGAATCCACCTATATCCGTATTCCAGTAAGGTATTCCCGATAGAGAAAAGTTCAAACCTGTGGGAATCTGCTTACGGAATGTTTCCCAATTACACATAACATCTCCCGACCAGGTATTCGCCGCATAACGCTGTTGTCCGGCAAATGCACAACGAGTCAGCAGATACACGCGTTTATCAGAGGTTACAGCACGCTGATGCTCATAAACTCCCTTGTTACTCATCAATGGGAAAGCATTTACTACGCTGCGATAAGTTCCCATTGCTGTCGGGATATCAAAGTCTCTTTCCTGAACATCTAGATGATCAGGTTCCGTTGAATCTGTCCACCAGGCATCAATACCTTTACTGAACAGACCTTTATTCAGATGCTCCCAATAAATATCGCGTGCTTTTTCATTATAAGCATCATAAGCTTTCACTCCCCCGTCTGCAGGCCATGTCTTGAAGTTGAACAGGGCATTGATTTTCTCCAAGTCCTTGTACGGATTCGTATCCGGCCCGAATGAAGCCCATATAGAGATCATAATCTTCGCATTTTTCTTCTTCACATGATCGATCATCTTCTGAGGATCAGGGAACTCCGGATTATCAAAATTCATAGAGTTCCAGTTAGAGTTCGGCCCCCAATATTGCCAGTCCTGAATAATTCCATCCAAAGGAATCCCTAACTCACGATACTTATCCACGACTTCCATCGTTTCCTGTTGTGATTTGTAACGCTCACGCGATTGCCAGAAACCGAATGTCCACAACGGATACATAGGTGCCTGTCCCGTTAAGTCGCGTATCTGCGCTATCACGCCATCTGCATTGCCGCCATACATAAAGTAATAATCCATACACTCTCCCACTTCCGAATCAAAGGACATCTCTTGCGGATTATCTGTATAAGTGGTTGGGGAATAATTATCCCAAAACATTCCGTACCCTTTTGTAGACTGAATAATTGGAACACTGGCATACAATGCACGCTGACGCATGAAATGTTTATGATTGCGCTGATTCAGATCATCAACCTGCTGCTGTCCTAGACCATAGATAGCCTCATCCTTATCCAACAAAAAAGCTTGACGCACACTAAAAGTCGGATTCCCCGCATCATTGAACGGAGTAAACTGAGCACCATAATCTTTCTCGGTAAATAATGCCTTTCCTTGCTTGTCAAAGAAAGAAATCCGTCCGGTCCCCACATTGAAATCAACGCGTACAGCATTGCTTTTCAGGGAAACGGTTTCCCCTTTCTTCTCGGTCGTTACAGACATGCTTTCAGGGCTTTTAACTACAGAAAGGCTTTTCTTTGTAAAGCTACGTCCTTCGGGCGCCTTCACCACACGTACAATTTCAGGACTGACGAATTGGATTTCAATATCCATTCCCTGCGTAGTACCCGTTATTCCCTGCTTAGTTTGCCGGAAAGTCTGAGCCTCGACAGGCAAGGTCGATAAGAAAGCTGCAGCCACCAGTATACTACTGATTTTTAAATAAAACTTCATGTTCATGGTTTCTTTTTTACTTGTTTATATTATGAATTACCTAATGAAAATAATCTATCTCAGTTGAGTGACCTCGGAAAATATATAATCATTTCCTTCCCGTGCCTTAACCCCGATTCTTGCATATAAAAACTTGGCAGCATCAGTAACCCCATTATCATTCAGGTCAAAAGTAAACTCATGCTCACCCGGAGTCAGATTGGTGAATGATTTCTCCGCTATCTTCGCAACATTATCCACCAGTTTCGTTTTGGATATATAGATCACGGCCCTGTCAATAGAAGCAGTCTCAACCATCTGATTTATCTTGCATTTCACCTTTACCACCTTATTCTGGAAATCAATTTCAGTATCCTTGATAAGAAAATAAGGAGTAACCTCAACATCCAATATCTGATTACCTTTAATGTTTACTTCAATCGTATCCTTCCGCGGAATCCACGGGCCTCTGTCCTGCCTCAACACAATCTTATAGAAGCCGTCATACATCAAAGAATTAAATTCGCCATCAGAGTTAACAAACAAATTGATAGCACCCCGATCTTCATACTCAGGTCCTTCCTGATAAGCATACATCATACAATCATTGTCATAGGCAGTCCCTCTTAATTGCAGTGCTTCACCCTCATAGACAAACCTGCCCTTAAACTCACTTTTAGGCTCATCGAAATTATCCAGCTCGCAACCGGTTACCAGAAACAAACCAAGAATTAATATAAGGCTATTGATATTTTTCATTTTATTTAATCTAATCGTTAGTTACTATATTACTGTAATGGGTTCTTAACCAGCTTCGGGTTCTTGTTAATCCAGCCATCATCAATCGAACCGTAATAACATCGCATGGTGAAGTTCCTTGCATTCGGCGCCATGTAAGATCTGCTTTTCTCGAAAGCCCACTTACCATCATATGGCGAACCGGGTGCATACACCTTATAGGGGAAAAGAGAATACATCTGTGCAGTCGGACTGTCAATGACTCCATTCCATACAGTATGGGCAAGTCTCCAACGTTTCAAGTCCCACCAACGATGATCTTCAAAGGCAAACTCAACCCTATACTCATTCACAATGTGCTCAAAAGTAATCGTGGATTCCGTCAATTCTTTAATTCCACCACGAGCACGAACTCTGTTTATATATTCGACGGCTTTCACCTTGTTCACTCCCCCTAATTCATAAGCTGCTTCCGCTGCAATCAGCAAAGCCTCTGCGAAACGGAAACGGGGATACCACATCTCACTATTCTGCGTATCCGATCCTGCATTGGCGGCTTCATCCAGGAATTTACGTACCAAAAAGCCGGTCTTATTAAATCTGTCGCCTGCCGTTGCTAATGGTCCGTCCAGTGCAGTAATTAGCTGCCCGTCTTCAGTGGTTGCACCTAAAGAACTGATCTTTGTTTTCCATTGGCTCGGATTCTCTGTATCCTTAATCAGCAAACCAGCTTGTAGAGCCACCGGCTCACTTCTATAAAGTGCATTAGGCCATATCACAGTCCCCCACAATCGGGCATCTTTCATTTCGAAAGGCTCTTCCGGATTATCATAGAACACAAAGTCGCCATTAGCATCATGCGTCTTTATCTCGGAGTTGCTTCCATCCTTGTTTTCAAAAGATTCCACTAAATTAAGAAGTGCTCCCAGAGCATTTCCCTGTATTCCATCCTTCAAAGAGAAAGGCATACACCAAGCTGTGAAGTTAGTCGTTACCTTATCCGTCACAGATCTGTCCAAAGCCCAAATAACTTCTTTATTATTCGATTTCTGGCATACAGCCTTATAAAAGCTCAACCCTAAATCCTGAGGATCGGAAATCTGCAATTCATAAGGGCTGCTTTCTATAACTTCCTCAGCAGCAGCCAATGCAGTCTCATAGTATTTGGTTGCTAAATCAGCCGGAATACCAACTTCTCCATTATCAGTCTTCAGAGTCGGAGTAATCTTATTACCATAATTTGCAATGGAACCTGCATACACGGCAGCACGTGCCTTCAACATTAAAGCCGCCCATTTATTGGCCCGAGCAGAATTTATAGTCATTTGTTCGGTTAGCTGGCGGGCAATTTCATCACATTCGCTGATTATATAATCATAGATTCCCGCCTCTGTGGAACGTGGCATCTGGTAGGTTTCCACATCTATTCCCGATTCATAATTAAACACTTGGTCTCCAACAAGCGGCATACCACCCAAAGTACGGGCCATGTGGAAATAATGCCAGGCACGCAGAAAACGAGCCTCTCCCTCAAAAGCCTTTTTCTCACTATCCTGAAGTGCACTACTGCCTCTGACGCCCTGCAAAAACAAGTTTACCCGGCGTACAAAGTCATAATCACGGACTCTCCATGAGTTCCGGTCATACTCCGTAAATATCACCCACGGACTTCCATAACATTTATTAGCTTCGTCCAACTGGTCGTAACTTCCATAATCCCCATTATTCTGTCCCCAGTTTACTCTGCCATACAAATTTGAAAGTACGGATAATACAAGTTCCTTATCTTCATAAATCATGCTCTCAGGTATCACATTTTCAGGTTCCTGATCCAAAAAGGATTCCGAACAACCGGCAGCCCCCATTAAGAAAAGGGCGGATATGATTATCAATTTTATTTTAGTCATCTTGATACGTATAAAGGTAATTAAAAATCAACGGAAAAACCAAAGTTCACTACTTTCATATTCGGATAAGCCATACCGTTCTCCGCAGTAATTTCAGGATCAATATCAATATCAATATTCTTCAATGAGAACAGATTCTGTCCTGAAACATAAAAACGACACCGAGATATCCCTACCTTTGACGTCCATTTCTGAGGCAAGGTATAACCGACTTCAACATTTCTCATCTTCAGATAAGTCATATTGGTATACCAGAAATCACTGGGCCAATGTGTACAATCACTGCTATTCCGGGTACGTAAAGCCAACGGATATTTACCAATATTAAAACCACTGTCAACATCCCAGATATCCACAAGCCTAGTTGAATTATCCCAAAGATATTGAGATAGATTTTTATTAGAATCAAAGTATCTCAAAAAACCTTGTTGAACATAAGTATAGGCAGTTGCACCTACGAAATCTGCACGGAAGTCAATCCCCTTCCAATCTAAGGCCAAATTAAATGCAAAATTAACCCACGGAGTACCTCCTTTACGATAACCAATTGCACGCCAGTCAGCATCATTAATTAAGCCATCTCCATTCATATCTTTATATTTTGCATCACCGGGCTTCAAAGTTATATTACCTTGATGGTCCTGATCAATAGGGTGATTTGCTATTTCTTCCCAACTCTGGAATTGTCCATCCGAAACGAGCGAGAACTCCACATCCGTATAACGTCCTTTTATATTTCCTGCCTGATAACGGAACTTCTGCCATTCACTGGAGAATCTGGGCTTGTACCGATCTCCCACATACCAACGTGAATAAGTAACGTTACCTCCTACTGTATAATTCACATCTCCAATTCGGTCTCTCCAATTCACAGAGGCATCGAATCCCCTGGCATAATTAGAGTTCAGGTTTTCCTGAGGCAGTGAGAATCCCACTTCTTCCGGGATCTGCACATCATAACGGCTTGCCAGCAATCCAGTCTGATCTCTGTTGAAATAGTCAAAAGAAGCATTCAGGCGATTATCCAAGAAGCCCAGATCAATACCGATATTCAGTATCTTCGATTTACCCCATGTGATATTATCGGTTGCCAATCCTGTAACAGTACTACCGGTAACCAGCCCACCGTCAATCACAGCACCACCGTCATTATAATTATAGCCAACAATATGGCTTAAAGCCGTACCCAATTCTTCACCTAACACACCATAAGAAGCACGGATTTTCAGATTGGTGATATTGTCTTTCAGGAAATCGACATCCTGCCAGAACTTCTCTTCCGTAACCCGGTAACCGATAGAAGCCGATGGGAAGAATCCCCAACGTTTCCCCCGTTTATACCGGTAAGAGCCATCATATCTACCGGATAATTCGATGATGTACTTATTTGCGTAGTCGTAGTTCAGGCGACCTATATATCCCATACGTGTCTGCGGGTTACCAATACCATCGGTAAAAGTAGACAGACTGGTTTTATCAATATAAGGGATTCCGTTTGCCGGAGGATTTCCCAATGCATACATTCTTGGATAAGTGCCTTTCTTTGCCTCAAAGCCCACAACCGCATTCACATGATGAAGTGCAAACGTATTTTCATACGACAGTTGAATATTGGAAGTCAGTTCTTCTTTCATCTCCATACTTCTTTCCGTATAACGTGCCGTACCTGTTTCCACAACATTATAGACATCATTTTCCTTGTCATACTCATAGAATTTATAGGAGTATTCCCGGTTCGACTGTCTCCTGTTTGCCAACCAATAGCTGAACAGTCCTCTTGCTTTCAGGCCTTTCAGTATTTCATATTCGGCAGTACCGTTAATCTGAATGACCTTCCACTGATCTTTATATCTCCCCGCATGTTCATAATTCATCCAGCCGAAACTGTCTTGAGCCCAAGGTGCCGATATAGCCGGATACTTAGGATTATTATTGGCATAAGGCTTTTTAGTCGGCAGGTTGTTATAAGCCCCATAGATAGGCAGATTATAGTCGTCACCCGGCAATCCCGGATTATCGGTAGTCTCTATGCGTCCGTTAATTGCTACACCGACTTTGAACCTATTCGTAATATCAATGTCGATATTAGACTGCATATTGGTTCTGTTGAAACCGTTAAAGCCTCTGATATTTCCTTCCTGATCAATATGTCCTAAACTTAAATAATATCTAACTTTCTCCGTTCCACCAGAAACATTGGCATTGATATAGGATTGCGGAGCACTTACCCATATGTATTTATACCAGTCGAAAGAGGTATGTTCTTCGTCAACCTTATCCACCCATTTCTGGTATTCTTCTTTCGTAACGGTTCTCGGAGTTCCATTTATAGTTTCAGTTTGTATGATAGCTGCCAGATAATCTTCTGCCGAAGCGGGTTTCGGATAGTTAGAAGGTAACTGCCATCCATAATACCCATTCACATTGACTTTCAACTTTTGGTTCTTCTGTCCTCTTTTGGTAGTAATTACCACTACACCATTAGCGGCCTGCATACCATAAATAGCCGCCGAAGCATCCTTCAATACAGAAACAGATTCGATATCATTAAAATCCAGGTTATTCAGGTTACCGGAATCTTTCTGCACACCGTCAATAATGATTAAGGGCGTTCCCATGTTTCTGATCTGGATATTGGGAGCGGCACCCGGACGTCCGTTATCCTGACGGAAATTTACACCGGGGAGCTTACCTACCAGTGCACCTGTAGCCGTTACCGACTTTGCATGCGCCAATTCCTGTGCACCCACAGAAGAAATTGCACCCGTAACAGAAGCCTTCTTCTGGGCAAGTCCAAAACCAGTGACTACTACTTCATCCAGCAACATACTATTTTCTTTCAGTGTCACAACAATATTGTTTTTGCCGGACACCGGAACTGTTTGGGTGATATATCCTATAAAAGAGATAGTCAGGACATCATTAGAACGAACCGACAGTTTAAAATTACCTTCCACATCGGTTATTGTACCATTCTTACTTTTCTGAGCAACTACACTGGCTCCTATCACAGCTTCCCCCTGATCATCCACAACAGTCCCACTGATATTTATATTATTCTGTGCTGCCACATGAACAAAACTCAGAAGGATAATCAGTGAAAGTATTAGTTTCTTAAAATTAGATTCCGGTAAACGATACCGGTAATCTGGTGTTAAAAACAGATTATGATTTTTCATGCATTAAATAATTCATAAAACGGTTAATTAATTAAAGTTAGAAATAAAGGTAAAAAACATGATACGACTTTTAAGGTGCATTTTCCATGGCAATTGATTTATGGGTTAATACTCGGTTATTTCAATTGCAAAAGTACCGGGAAGACGACTCTGAGTAGGGGTCAGCTTGTTGCTTTTTAGGGTACATTTCGTTGTTTTCAAAGGAAAAATACACAGTAGGCAAGGGGTTTACCTGAATCTTACCAGTTAACTGGCAAAAACCGACATTCAATAAGATACGACTAATTACACTAATCGGAAAAGAAAGGAATAAAAGAGTGATAAGGCGGTAAGGTGATAGGGTGATAAAGTGGCTGCGTTATCTCGCTATCACTTTATCACCCTATCACCTTATCACATTTTGCTCATAACCCGAAAGTTATGAATCAACTCTCCCCAGTCATATTAGTCTTATACTGCGAAGGCGTTACACCAAACGCCTGTTTGAAGTACTTTGTGAAATATTTAGGAGTATTGAAACCAACCATATCGGCCACTTCACCTACCTGATATCCTTTATTCAGCAATTGAGCAGCATGCTTCAAACGAATGGAACGGATAAAATCAGAAGGAGTCTGGCCGGCAATAGCATTCAATTTACGATATAGTACCGTACGCTCCATCCCAACATCAGCACTCAGCTTCTCTACTGAATATTCGGGATTATCTATATTCTTTTGAATCAATGCGCAAACCTTCTCTATAAACTGTTCATCAATAGAAGTGATGGTAACCTCTCCCGGATTAATATTTATTCCCTGTGAAAAAGATCTCTGACGGGCTTTCTCTTCGTTTATCAGTTTCTGTATTCTCAATAACAGAATATCCAGATTAAACGGTTTGGATATATATTCATCCGCACCGGATTCGTACCCGAACAATTTACTTTCGTCCGTAGAACGGGCAGTCAGTAATATGACAGGGATATGCGACACCTGTATATTGGACTTGATGCGTTTACATAACTCCAGACCATCCACCTTCGGCATCATGATATCACTGATTATCAAATCGGGAAACTTTGTAGTAGCAATCCGTTCTCCTTCTTCCCCATCACCGGCTTCCAATACATTGTATTTCTTGGAAAGCAGTTCAAACATGTAATGCCGGAATTCTTTATTATCTTCAACCAGAAGTATAGTGTACTCTTTATCCGTTTGCAGGTCCTGATCACTTTCCACATCAGGATTCAATTCATCCCCGATGAAAGTATTTTCCTCTTTCGGTAACTCCGTATCCACTTCTACATCAGTACGCACAGGTAGATATACAGTAAACAAACTGCCTTTATTTACTTCACTCTCCACTTCTATCTTTCCGGAATGCAACTCTACATACTCTTTCACCAGATGAAGACCGATTCCACTACCTATTTTATCTTCTTCCTCTTTCACTTGATAGAAACGCTCAAAAATATGGGAAAGGTTCTTTCGAGGAATCCCTGCTCCGGTATCTTTCACGGAAAGACGGAAGTACTGTACCCCGTCCGGTTCCTTACAAGTATCGAGAGTTATCGTCACCATACCTCCTGCAGGTGTGAACTTGAATGCATTAGACAATAGATTATTCAGTACCTTTTGTATCTTCTCACGGTCGAAACTTATATATAAATCTTCTGCAATCTTATCATCTATCTCAAAAGAAATCTCCTTTTCCTGAGCCAGATAATCAAAAGAGGATTTTATCGAAGACACAAACTCCGCTATATTCCCCTTAACAAGAAACAGCTTCTCTCCATGAACCTCCAAACGCCTGAAGTCCAACAATTGATTGACGAGGTCCAACAGTTCTTTGGAATTACGGTAAATGGATTGTAATCTCTTTTTCAGGGCTATGTCGCCGACTTCCTTAATAAGAGATTCCAATGGGGTTATGATCAGAGTCAGCGGTGTGCGGAATTCATGGCTTATATTGGTAAAGAAGCGAAATTTCATTTGATTCAGTTCTTCTTCCTGAGCTTTTTGCAACTTCCTCTTATTCATTCGCAAATAACTGTAAAGAGCCCAATATATGGAAAGGGCAATCAACAGGCAATAAATGAAATAAGCCAAAGGAGTTTTCCAATACGGGTCCTTTACAATGATTTGTATAGTTGCACAGTTACTTCCCCACTGCTTACTGTTGTTTGCCGCATATACTTCCAGATCATACGTACCCGAAGGAAGATTGGCATAAGAGGCAGTTCCTGTCCCTGTAGGAGAAACTATTTCGTGCCACTCCTTATCCAACCCCGTCAGCCGGTAGCGATAGTGAGTCTGTGATCTATTGATATAGTTCAGTGCAGAGAAATCAAATGATACAAAGTTCTGGTCATAATTCAAGATAATCTTTTGAGTTGCGCTTACAGGCTCGCTCAATAGTACATTGCCATCATAAGCCTTATCCATCTCCACCTTTTTCCCGAAAAGATGAAAGTTCACGAAGAGAGGTTTCATATCTTGTTTCACCGGAGGCAGTTTATTAATTCGGAATTCGTTGAAACCATCAATTCCTCCCATCAGAATTACATCATCCTTCGTTACATATACGGATCTTTCCAAGAATTCCCGTTCTATCACTCCATCACTATGATTAAAGTTGGAAAAAGAGTATTCTGTTCTTCCTCCTTCCTGAACTACATTCACACAAGATATTCCATAAGAAGTAGTAATCCACATCACGTGGTGACGATCTTCGGATATTGCCTGTATACTATTGTTTACCAAACCGTTTTCCATATAAAACATCCTAATCTCTTCATTCTTCGGATTCCAGACTATCAGGCCATCCTGTGTGGCAAGCCAAATCAAATTACGGCTATCTACATACAGATCGGAATAATGATGAAGATCGTAGAAATCTTGCCAGGCCTTTTTATCTTTAAACACCGGTGCCGTCAGAACCTGCTTTTTATAATCATAGGTAAACAATCCTAAATTGCAGATTCCTATCAGCATGCCCTCTTTATAATTCCTGATCTGCGAAACGGAGTTGATTTGTCGCCCTTCACTTTCCTCTATCTTCTTAAGTTCTCCAGTATCAGGATTCAAAAGACACAGGCCATCTATATATGAACAGATGTACAGGTTCTTATCCGGTGCTTCAAATACCTTTGCTACATCACGTACAGGATAACTTCTGCTCTTTCCATTCTGAATACAGAACAGTGCCTCAACCGATGAAAGCCATATCCGCTGCCGGCTATCTTTAGTTAACCCGTTACACCGTAAATTGCGGGGCAATCCTGCCTCAAAAGATAATTTGCTCTCAGATAAAGAGTACCGTAAAAGTCCCTGGCGGGTACCTACCAGGATTCCACCATGAGCATCTTCTACAAAACACGACACACTAACTTCCCCATTCTGATCAATATTAGGGAAAAACACTTTACCTACATTTTTAAATTTGAAACGATTAGGATGGTAATAACATATTCCTCTGTCCAAAGTCCCGATCCAAGTTCCTCCCTGGTTATCATTAAAGACTGTACTGACTTCCGTTTTTATCTCTTTACCATCTACAAATTCCAGCGTAGGGATAAATTGTTTGTTTTGCAGTTTTTCGTCACACACCCACAGGCCAGCCTGACTAGTTATCCATATATCGTGCTCTTTGCCTACAGAAAGCACATTCAGCCTATATTCAGTTTCTAATATTACTTCCCACTTACGCAGTTCAATATCAAAACGTAAAGCTTCAGTCTTTCGTCCATTCATCAAATAGTACAAGTACTTTCCCCGGGGGACAACCAACAGAGTAGCAGACCTGTCCTGCTTTTCATCCAGTGCATATTCCCGATACAATTCTCTGGATGTTTCCAGATCATAACAGACCATGAGACTTGAATTGTAGAACAAAAAGACTTGTTGATTTACTACCGCTATATCCAAAAGCCTGTCACGTACATCTCCGTTCATTGAAACATTCTTCAAAAACTCAACAGTCTTCCCACCGGCATAATCCCTGTACAGCAGTACATCATCATCCGTCAGCATCCAATAATTACCTGCCTCATCCACAAAGAAGTTCACCAACGCCCCCTTTACACCATAAGACTTAAACAGATCGTCCAAATGCTGTTCAAAGCGTTCTTCATTAATGTTGATGGCCATTAGCTTATACCAGTCTTTGATATAAATATAGCCCTCATTCACATAAATGCGATGATGCCCGGCATAGTCATTAAGAGGAATTATATTATAATGGAAATATTGAAAAGAAGTTCCATCGTAGATGCTGACGATCTCATTGGCATTGATTGCAATGCGCCCATCCCGCAACTGAATGATATTGCGGACTCTGTTGCCCGAAAGTCCGTCACTGCAATCGATGGGAGTAAACGCATAGTGATCTTGTGCATGAAGCGGGGAGTTAAGCAATAAGACAATAAACAGCAAGAGTCTTATCACTTTGATCGTTGACAATTTCATTGTTATGTTTTCCATATTAGATTATCAGTGATGCAAAGATATAGAAAAAATATATCTGATAAAGATTCCCATAAAAAGAAAACCGTCCCCTCCCCTCACGGGGGTGGAACGGCACAGTCAATAATACATGAAAAAACGCTATTTAGAGAGAGTCTCTACAAATTTATAAACTTCCGGTACTTTTCATTTTACGTCAGTTTATATTTTGATGCAAATGTAAGGGGTAAAAAGAAGAGCAGAAAATAAAATCTACGAAAGGGGAGGTTTTGTCGACGGAATAGCCAAATGGGAAAACAATTATGCTGAGCCATTAATCCGACAACATAATAAATCCTCCCCCACTGTCCGCAAAAATTTCATATCCCTCAAGAATTTCCTGCAATCCGCCTTGCACAATACAAAGCAAAGCAGGGGCGTTTGCATCTTCACAGTAAGCACTACTAGGTATTGACCTAGGCTAATAAGCCTGTCAACCTAGGTTAACCGGCCTGTTAACTAGGTTTGATAGGCCAGTTAACCAAGGTCAACACCCAACTATCCCTAAGGGGAAAGAGATATACCACTGGCTCTCAACAGAATAACACCTGATATAAAGTAAATAGATGCATCGTCCTGATATAGGTTGACTGTGCTAGTGAGAGTAACCCTTTTACTCTCACTCTTAAAAGTTACTCTCACTAACACTTAAAATTCTTATTATTACTGCTTTATATACAAAGTGAGAGTAGTGAGAGTAACTTGATCCAACTTTTTATTGAGCTCCCTTAAGTCTTAGCCAATTATCTCTTCAGCAGCCTGCGCGTCAGATAGTGTACCGGATACCATACTGAAAGGAAGCCAACGGTAATCACGGTAACAAATACCAATATAACGTCCGTTACATGAACACTGACAGGATAAGCATCCACAATAAAGCCACCGCTACCACCGCCCAAAGAAATAATGCCGAAACGCTGCTGAATATAACAAAACAGCAAACCAAGGATAATGCCGGAAAGTGCACCGAACAAAGATATAAGCCGGCCTTCAAACAAGAAGATGCGAGCGATTAACCGATCATCCGCTCCAAGATTACGTAAGGTTTCCACGTCCTCCCGCTTATCAAGAATAAGCATAGAAAGAGAACCAATCACATTGAAACAGGCTATAGCAAGGATAAACGTAAGGAACAGGTAAGATATAAACTTCTCTATCTCCATGATACGGAATACATCAGCCTGCTGCTCATAACGGTTCAAGACCACAAAATCATCACCTAAGATGCGGGAAATCTTTTTCTGTACGGCAGAGGCATCTGTATCCGATTTCAACTTCAGTTCAACAGCAGATACCTCCGTATCATAATTAAAAAGATTACGTGCAAAATCAAGAGAAGTGAGAATATAACGCGCATCATATTTTTGCTGGTTCACCACAAACACAACTCCGGGAGAAAAGAGGTAATCGCGATTAAAAGAAGCAGAAGGATTAGCCACATTCACACGTACATTCCGCTTAGGGGCATATACCTGAAGCGGATCTACGAACTGAAGACCAGTCCCCAGCTCAGAGATCAGTTCCACACCCAAAACCCCGTAATCCACTATGGAATCGTGCAAGATAAAATCCCCTGCACCGTATAGCAAACTGTCGATAGACGTCAGTTGTTCAAAATTATCTTCCACCCCTTTTATGACTGCCATAGCCTGACGGTCTTTATACTGCACCATGGCGTTATCTTCCAGTGTCTCTGTCCAGACATCAATTTCCGGCAAAGAACGCACCTCTTGAAAAGCAACTCCATTCGGTTCAAAGACTTTTCCCTCACGAACCATAATCTTCAGTTCCGGATCGAAAGCCGTAAAAAGACCTGCCACCATATCCTGAAAACCATTGAACACGGAGAGTGTACAGACCAACGCCAACGTAGCCAATGCCACTCCACACACCGAAATGCCGGAAATGATATTGATAGCGTTGTGTTTCTTCTTAGAGAAGAGATAGCGCCGAGCTATGTAGAAGGGAAGGTTCACTTCAACAATTCATCTATTTTCTCAAGATAATCCAGTGAGTCATCCACAAAGAACTTCAGTTCGGGGATGATACGAAGCTGATGACGTACACGAGTTCCTAGCTCATAGCGGATAGACTTCATGTTTTCATTGATATTCTTAATCATCTCTTCCGCCTTTTCCGAAGGAAAGATGCTGAGATAAGCACGTGCAACACTCAGGTCAGGGCTGATACGCACGGCGCTAACTGATACCAATACACCCGGCATAGATTTTGTTTGTAACAAGAAAATTTCGCTCAATTCCTTTTGAAGTAAACGACATATTTTGTTCTGTCTGGTAGTTTCCATACTATTTATTCCTTTATTTAGAGACAAAGTTACTGAAATATCTGGGTTAGTTGACAAATTATACTTTTTTTAGCACGATTATCAAGCCAATCAATCTATAATAAAATTATCTTTGCAACAACACTAATCAAAAAAAACATGAAAAGACTCGTCTTCATATTGCTACTCCTGCCTCCCTTGCTTCTTTGCAGTCAGGCTAATCAGGACAGTAAACAAGATAGCCTCCGAAAAGTTGCGGATCAATACATGAAAGAGCAGCAGTATGAAAAAGCTGCCAATCTATACAAAGAATTAGGAGAAAAGATTGATGCTGACTACAAAGAAATCAGTACTCACAAAGTAAAAGATCTACGTAATACATATTCTATTGACGAATTACAACTGGCCAATAACCAGCAACAGAATCATTTGTTGTTATTAGCCCTTATCGTATTGCCTTGCCTTATCATTATCACGATTTTCGGCTTCCTTTACCTAAAAAGAAAAGCAAAAAAATTAATGCTTTCAAAACGGAAGTTACAAAAGGCAGAAAAAGCCGTGGAAAACTCAATACGCAATAAAAGCTTGTTCATATCAAATATGAGTCATGAAATCCGAACACCTCTAAACGCTTTATCCGGTTTCTCTGACGTACTTACTACTCCGGGCATTGATGAAGAAACCCGAAAACAATGCAATGACATCATCCAACTAAATTCACGCCTCTTACTGAATCTCGTAAATGATGTAGTGGACATCTCTTGCCTTGACGTAACAAACATGAAATTCAATCTCAAGCAGTGCAATGCAGTAAACTTGTGCGAAGGTATCATACAAACACTGGAAGGTATCAAACAAACACAGGCTGAAATATTCTTCAGGACAGAACTTCCTTCTTTGGAAATCGAAACTGATACACTGCGGTTACACCAGGTACTAATCAATATATTGGTCAACGCAACTAAGTTTACAAAAGAAGGAAGCATCATTCTGCAATTGGAACAGAATGAAGAAGGGATGGCTCAATTCTCCATCACAGATACCGGTTGCGGTATCCCGTCAGAAAAACAAAGCAGCATATTCGAACGTTTCGAAAGAGTAAACGAGAAATCTCAGGGAACAGGTCTCGGATTAGCTATCTGCCAGCTCATCATCAGCCGTCTTGGCGGAAGAATATGGATAGACCCGCAGTATACCGATGGTTCACGCTTCGTCTTCACACACCCATTAAAGCAGGAGGGCAGAGCATGAAGAAAATAATATTTATACTTTTGTTTATAATAGGAATACTTTTCCAGATAAGAGCAGAATCATCTATCTCAACGGACAAGCAATTCCGTGACAGCATCTTTCAGACCGTCAAATTTGAGTCAAACGATACACTCCGCTCAAAGATATTGAGAAATGCATTCCAGCAATATATGGGCAAAGATATAGCTTTAGAATTCCTGGACTCAGCTCTTGCGCTATCCAGACAAAAAGGGATACATGAAGAAGAGTTATACGTCCTTTTTGATTACTGCCGTCACTATGAATTCCGGGCTGAAGCGTCTGAGATGGAACGATGTTTTCTGAACCTGAAGGAAGCCAGCTACCGATATAAAAATTACTCACTCTATTATACCATCTGGTTATCCATCCTACAAGCCAGGTGTGCCCAGGGAGATACGGAATACGCCATTATGCAGGCCAAAGAAATGCAAAAAGAATCCATACGGATCAAGTATGACAGGGGAGTATTCGTTTCACTCATAGCCTTGGCGCAGGCACAAAATTTTGCAGAGCAATATGATGAAGCGATTGCAAGCTATAAACAAGCTTTGACTATAAATCCGAATGCCAACAATTATTCTCTCCTACTGATACACAAAAGCCTAGCTGAAATATATCTGTCGCAACAGAAATATATAGAAGCCCTCAGCGAATTAGAGCAGCAACAAAAGGTAGTGGAAAAGTTGATAAAAGAGGACACACAATCTATCAATGTACTGAAAAACATCTATTTAGAAATAGAAGTATCTTTCGGTATGGTTTATGCTAAAACCAAAGACAAAGATAATCTTAAAATGCACCTGACAAGAGCAAAGAAATATTACGATAAAGAAATATATTTCAGCTACTATATTGATTACCATGCTTTATGGGGGGTATATTATAAACTTATAAAAGACTGGGACAAATGTTTCCAAGCCTTCGATCTGGCCTTATCATCCTGCCAAGGAGCAGAACCCTTTCACGAAAATAGTATCCTTAAGATGAAAGCAGAAGCTATGCTAGAAGCCGGTCGATATGAAGAAGCAGCCAATATTTATAAAACAGCAGCCCTAAAAGGAGATTCTCTCAATCAGGATATGCTGCAACGCCATGAAGAAGTATATCAGGCCAACTATAAAATCCAGAAAGCGTTATTAGACAAGGAACTACTGACCAAACAATATCGCTGGATATACGTCGGAGCCTCTGCCATCATACTGATCCTCATGCTTCTTGCCATCATACGTGCCTTTTGTATTCACCGGCAACTACGTCGTTCGGAGGAAGAAACCCGGCAAGCATTAGAAACGATAGAAGCAACAGATAAAATGAAAGAGTATTTTCTGAAAAATATCACTTACGAGATCCGTATACCACTGAATACCGTCGTAGGCTTCTCTGAATTGTTGTCCACCGAGAAAAACCTTTCCGAAGAAGAAATACAGGAATACTCGGTTACCATAAAGCATAATTCTGAAAAGTTACTGGCCTTGATAAACAATATCCTTGATTTATCACGTCTTGAAGCAGGAATGATGCGATTTAACGTACAAGAATGTGATGCCGTGGAACTCTGTCGGGAAGTAAAAATGATGGTAAATATGCAAACAAAAATGGTGAATGCATACTTCCATACAGATTTAGAGATATTACCCATTCAGGCAGATAGCAGATGGTTCCTCAAAGTACTGTCATCACTATTGTGCGTACCCAAATTGTATACCGGAGATATTTGCCAAGTAGAATATACACTGACAAAAGAGGGGCAATACCTCAGAATTACTGTCACAGGAAGTCCACTTTACCATATATGGAAAGACGAACAGGAGCAACGCATCCTGCATGACATCAACAAACTTTGTCTGGAAGCATTTAAAGGAAGCTATCTGGTTTCGGAAGGAGAACAAAAAGTGGTTACAATCACCTATCCGCTGGCTTAAATATCATTTCTTACGTATAATCGTCAGTCCGTCACGCAAAGGAAGGATCACCTTTTCCACCCTCGAATCTTGTGCAATAAGGTCATTGAAAGCCTTGATGCCGATGGTTTGCAAGTCGGTGCGATGCGGTTGTTCTTCAAGCACATGTCCATCCCACAAGGTGTTATCAGCAAGGATATAACCACCATCAGACAGACGTGGCAGCACCATTTCATAATAGTCTATATACCTGCGCTTATCACCATCAATAAAAGCAAGATCAAAAGTAAGATCAAACTGTGGGACCATTTCCAAGGCATTACCTATATAAAACTTAATTTTATCTGCATAAACAGAATTTTCTAGCCAAGGGCGTGTGAAGTCCTCCTGCTCATCATTAATCTCAAACGTATACAACATTCCGTCTTCCGGCAACCCTTCGGCCATGCAAAGAGCTGAATAACCGCTATATGTACCGATTTCCAATATTCTCCGGGGACGAATCATCCTGACAAACATCTTCAGCATCCGACCCTGCAAGTGTCCTGACGCCATACGCGGATACAGCAATTTAAGGTGCGTATCCCGATAAAGAGCTTTCAGATAATCGCCTTCATCATCGATATGCTGTAAAATATATTCGTCTATGGTCATAACAATCGACAATTAACTATTGACAATTGATAATTGACAATTGACAATTAACTGCGCTGTCACACTGCATAGTAATTGTCAACTGTCAATTGTCAATTAATCAAAGGTATCTATTCTTATTGGGCAATACACTTTCTTCTGCATACTTCAGAGCATCTCCCACTACGTTAATTTCAAGGAAAGAAGTATGTGTACCGGCTTTGCCGCTACTTAGATAACCGACCATATCAGTCTCGCACAGACGACCTTCTTTCAGCAGACGGCGCAAAGCTGCAAAGTAATATTCTTGTCCGTTAGCAAGCTCCGGCATATAAATGGCTTCCACGCCATAAGAAAGTGCCAGATGACGCATGGTCTTTTCCTTATAACAAATAGCCAACACCGGATATTTACCACGGAATGCAGCCAGATTACGGGCTGTACGTCCACTGTAACTATCAGTAATGATCGCACGTATCTTCAACTTTGAAGTAGCCTTTACTGCTTGCTTTGCGAGGAAAGCTGTCACATCATTGCTGTTTTCATCCAACGGAATTCGGATATCATTATCAGCCAATTTATCTTTTTCTGCCTGTGCGGCAACCTTTGTCATGGTTTTCACAGCATCCAACGGATATTTACCATAAGCTGTTTCACCGCTCAGCATCAAAGCATCCGTACGGTAATAGATAGCATTTGCAATGTCCGTTACCTCTGCACGGGTAGGACGCGGATTCGTAATCATCGTATGAAGCATCTGAGTAGCCACAATTACCGGCTTCTTAGCCAGAATACATTTACGGATGAGCACACGCTGGATACCGGGAATACGTTCTTGCGGAACTTCAATGCCCAAGTCACCGCGAGCTACCATCACACCGTCAGCTACTTCCAGAATTTCATCGATGTTATCAACGCCTTCCTGATTTTCTATCTTGGCAACAATCCTGATATCGCTGTTATGGGCATCCAGTATTTCCTTTATATCCAGAACATCCTGTTTATTACGTACAAAAGAGTGAGCAATAAAATCAATATCTTTCTCAATGGCATACAGGATATTTGTACGGTCCTTCTCCGTCAGAGAAGGAAGATTGATACGTACACCCGGTACATTTACACTCTTACGACTTCCCAGAGTAGCATCATTTTGTATCTCACACACCAGATAATCATCCGTCTTTTCCACAACGACCATTTCCAGATCGCCATCATCTATAAGAATATGTATGCCAACAGCCACATCGTGCACAAAACTGGGATAAGAAACAGAAATGCATTCGCGGGTAGTCTCCAGATCCGGGTTGCCTACCACTTTTACCTTATCCCCTACTTTATACGGAATGGGTTCAGCACAGATGGTAGTGCGCACCTCCGGTCCCTTAGTATCCATCAAGATAGCTATGCGATTAGATACCGCACGCACATTATCTATCAACATCTCCGCACCTTCGCGCCCAAGATGTGCCGTGTTCATACGCACCACATTCATACCGGCTTCAAACAAGCCTTTTATAAAATCAACGTCGCAGCGTTTATCAGAAATGGTTGCAACGATCTTAGTCTGTTTTAATAACATAATCTTATACCTATTTATTTAATCATTTATCACTTATCAACGCTTCCAGCGCCAGGCGGTAGGAGTTCAACCCGAAACCGCAGATAACGCCTTTACAGGCGCAAGCTATCATAGATACATGACGGAAAGCCTCACGAGCATGCACATTAGAAATATGTACCTCGATAACCGGAGAAGTAACCGAACGGATAGCATCCTGCAGGGCGATAGAGGTATGCGTGTAGGCACCCGCATTCAGGATAATCCCATCTACATCAAAACCGGTTTGCTGAATCTTATCTATCAGCTCTCCTTCAATGTTCGACTGAAAGTAGTCTATCTGTATATCAGTATACTTCTGACGAAGTTCGGCAAGATAATCTTCAAAAGTAACACTGCCGTAAATGGAAGGTTCACGTTTGCCCAGCAGATTGATATTCGGGCCATTAATTATTTGTATCCTCATAACACAATTTTTTATACCTTTGTCCCGGAAGTACCTGCTCCGTACCAAGTCCGTACCAAGTCCGTACCAAGTCCAAGTGTATAGATACGGAGCGAATACGGAGCAGACACGGCTCAGATATGCCCTAAGAAATATTTAAATCGAGTTGCCAAGATAGTGCAGACCGTACGCAGAAGCAAATTTATCAGTATTCTGCTAAAGTGCAGCCTATTTTCGCGGAGCAAAGGTAGAAAAAAGAAATGAAAACAGAAGAAAAATCAACGAATAACGAGAGACAAGCGTTGATAATCAGAAAGTACCAGCAATATTTAAAGTTAGAAAAGGCTCTTTCTGCCAATACGCTTGATGCCTACCTGACCGATCTTAACAAACTGCTGTGTTTTCTGAAAACAGAAAACATCGATATGCTGGCTGTGACTCTGGATGATTTGCAACGCTTTGCCGCCGGATTACATGACATCGGTATTCATCCCCGCTCGCAAGCACGTATCCTGTCGGGAATAAAATCTTTCTTCCACTTTCTGGTCATGGCAGACTATCGGGAAGATGATCCCAGCGAACTACTCGAAGGTCCTAAAATCGGATTCAAACTACCCGAAGTGCTTACCGTCGAAGAAATAGATACTATTATCTCCACTGTAGATATGAGCAAGAAGGAGGGACAACGCAACCGGGCCATCCTAGAAACCCTATACAGCTGCGGATTACGTGTCTCGGAACTTTGTAACCTGAAGTTATCCGAACTCTACTTTGACGAGGGTTTCATCAAGGTAGAAGGAAAAGGCAGCAAACAGCGTTTAGTCCCTATTTCTCCCCGTGCCATCAAAGAAATAAAATACTGGCTGCTCGACCGCAATCTTGGTAAAATAAAGAAAGGATTTGAAGATTACGTTTTTCTCGCCCGATGGGGAAATAGCATTTCCCGCATCATGGTTTTTCACCTGATTAAAGAGCTGGCAGAGAAAGCCGGCATCACCAAAAATATCAGTCCGCACACCTTCCGCCATTCCTTCGCCACCCACTTGTTGGAAGGAGGTGCCAACCTCCGCGCCATCCAATGTATGCTGGGACACGAGTCTATTGCGACCACTGAAATCTACACCCATATCGACCGGAATATGTTGCGAAGTGAGATCATTGAGCACCATCCACGGAACATTAAGTACAGAAAAGATACAGGATTTCATTAAATTATAATAAAATTGGCTATTCGTGTTAGATTGTGCCGATAGATTTAATATCTTTGCGAGGCTATTATTATGTGGTAATAGGCACTAAGAAAAACGAGTAGACTAATTTCAATTACAAACAATTAATTTATACCTAAGATGACTAAGAAATTGTATCTGCCTTTGTTAATGGCACTGGTTG
>ERZ791622.167-NODE-167-length-37822-cov-2.19914_pt1 | contig 37822 bp, 49 predicted proteins | sample MGYA00510269_ERZ791622 | MGnify/ENA primary metagenome ERZ791622 (study PRJEB30046, sample SAMN00715191) | human gut metagenome | study: EMG produced TPA metagenomics assembly of the A metagenome-wide association study of gut microbiota in type 2... | reverse complement strand
TTGGATCACTTGTAGTATTGTTAAATTTACCAAGTGATACTTTCGGCATTAGATATTTAGAAATCAATGTTCCACCAACGAGCATTATTCCCATTGCAGCTGCGTAACCCCAAGCCGTATTCACAGCAGTAGCAGCTGCACTCCATGCACCCCACGCACCGCCGGCAGCAGCGCCACCAACACCCATTGAAACAACGGTCAACGCAACCATGGCCACAAGCCCTAAAATGCTTTTTCCGCCTTTCCCAACGACCGGATGAACGGTTATAAAAGCTCCGTCCATAACCAGCCATTGATCTGGATGCTTGACGATAGTACCGCTGACCTGGATGTGCAGTTCCTGATCCGGCAGCAGGGTACGGTATTCGGCGATATAGCTTTCGAGCATTTCGCCGGTGCATTCCACTTGTTTTCTTGACCTGTCTTTATCCGGTTCGAACGGATTTTTTACAAAAACAATAGTAATCAAGGGCGATCACCCCACAAATTCATAAAATCCTTCAATCTGCTTCTTCCAAGCTATGCTGTTGATATTGTCGACACAGCAGCCTATTTTTTCTCTGGTATGGATAAAGCGGCCATTCCCGATGTAAACACCGGTATGATTTACTACTCCTGGCAGCGCATTAAATCGCAGAGCAACCAGGCATGGTACCGGTAAAGTTTCTCCTTCTGCAATCCGGCGCCATTTCATCGTAGCAACTTCACGCCTCAGTATCGCATTGATCCTGGCTTTATCCGAGCAGTCAGAATAATACTCGCCGATGTCTTTTCCGCAACGGCGATAAATCTCAACCACCAATCCGTAGCAATCAAGACCGGTCTTAAAATCGCGGCCTAAATTTTGGAAAGGCACACCAATAAGATCAGCATACTGAATTGAATTAGACATATAAACCTCCTTGATCAATGCCAGGGAACCCGCCAAAACGCTTACTGTTTCCCCGCTCCCTGCAGTCCGCCAGCGTATGGTTACAGCCTTCAAGTTCAGAAGTGCATCCGCACTCTGGTCCTTTATAACGAAAAGAACAGTTATTTTTCTTGTATGTGTCCCACGGCCGACGTGCCTGCGACGGATAGCTGTTACCCAAGCTGAACGTTACCCACTGTTCAGATGCCGTAGCATCGGTGACAGAATAAACTTCCTGCAGCTCTGGTACCGGATTATCCAAAGCTGTCGACAATACGACATATAATGTTACCTTGGCATTGACACCACCACCGCCATGATTTAGCCAATACTCCATATCCCGTGTTGTATTATCTACCTTCAGCTCAACGCTTGGTATCGATCCAGCCCCGTCCTCTTTGACTGTACCAATCTGAAACGGGAATGCCTGATATAACTGATTGCACCAGTAAATATCCTCAGTATTTGCAACTACGTGGATATTATCTTCAGCTTCCAATCCCGGCAATTCTATCTTCAGCAAAATCAAAAAAGCGGTCCCACTGCATAATTCGTTCTTGGCAAGCTTGGCCAATGTTGATAATTTAATCGCCATGGTCTACACCTCATTCAGTGTTATAGACACCGTATAATAATGCAGCATCTTTGCTTTGATCTTCGGTGCCGATCCAAAACGTACAGCGTATAGTTTGCCTGATACCGGATCAGTCCAGTCAAAAGCTTCGGCACCAGCTTTTACAGTATTGCAGTAAAAGTCTACAAGCAGCTCTTTTTCCGTGTCCGGCAGCGAATTCCACTCGACAGTAAAAATCTTGCGAATACGTGTAAATTTAGGACGTGTCTGCTGGGATCCATCTTCATATTCTGACCGCAACGTTGGATCGGCCAGTTGTTCGTCCAGCGGATAATCAGGATTTCTAATTCCAGCTGGGAAAATATATTTTGATGCCATATTATCCCCCCTAATAAGTTGTGACAGCTGAACGCATCACATCACGGAATCCGCCTTCATTATTTTGTAACGCCTTCAGTACGATTCCAAGCACAAGGCGTTCTCCGTCAAAAGTTGCACTCCCCTTGGCAGCTTGTACTGGTTGCCCACTTTCATTAGTGATGTTCACTTCGATATTTTGAATACCAGCATTACCGCCATTTAAAGCAGCTCTGGTTTGCTCCGCGGTATAAACACGTCCTGGCGTATTTAAGTCAAGAAGCTCTGGACCGTTTTCGCCAACAAGATACATTCCCCCAGGTGCATAGCCACCAGAAGCAAGTCCGCCCATAAAAGAGCTACCAGAATATTTTGTTCCACCAATACTAAATTTGGACGAATGGGAGAGAATACCGCCAAGATCAACATTGCCGCCACCCATACCGAACATGCTTGTAACCATGTTCATGACCAGGCCCTGCATGATAACTTTCATCATCGTATTCATAATACTGTTGGCCAAGTCTTTAAAAAGCTGGTCAGACATTTCAGAAAGCGATTTCTGTTCAGTCAACATATTCTGGCCAAAGTTGGTAAAAGTTCCCAAAACGTCATCTAACCCTTGCCGCATTGTACCCAATTGGTCATATTGCAGGTTTTTGATCTCATCCATTGCCGTACGCCAAGAAGCTGTTAAATCTGCCGATTGAGCATCCTGAAGCTCTTTTGTTGCGGCAGCATACTCCTGTTTAAGACGCAACTTTTCTTTTTCAGTAAGTTCAGTATCTTCAAGTTGCTTCTGCAGGCTGTTTCGATATTCTTCAAGTTCAGAAATACGCAAATCATTAATTTGGCTGATATGCATAGAATGGGTATCTTCCAGTGTCTGGTAATAATCCATGTCCATACCATGTTTTTCTGACAGATAATCCCGATAATTCTGAGCAGACTGCAAATCTTTGTACTTTTCAATCTGACCTTCTACTTTAGCTATTTCAGCAGGATCCACACCGGCAAGCTGAGCCTTGCTGATTGTAGAATTCATTTTTTCTATTTCTTCAGCAAGCGAAGCATTTGCAACATCAAAAGATGTTCCAGTCTGTTCAATAATCTTGCGGTTTACTTCCTGTGACAGTTCAGCGATTTTCCCTTGATATTTAGTCAGTTCTTTCAGTGCTTTTTCTGCATCGCGTTCAGCCTGAGACTTTCCAGTTTTACCCTTCTTAGTCTTTCCACTGCTACCACCAAAATCTATAAGACTCAAGTCTTTTGAATTGGCAGTCTTTTGAATAGCATAAGGGTTAAAATTTTCGCTTGTTCTATCCCAATAATCGCTATTTTCAGTATTACTTTCATTACTATTGCTAAAATATCTTCTTTTTAATTCATTAGAACTGATATCATTCGCTGCACCATAAATCCCTACGGCAGCAGCACCAACACCCAAAGACCCCCACCCCCAAACCCTATACCAATCGCGCCTGCGCCAACAACACCAGCCGTAGTTAGCAAGCCAGCACCAACACCAGCTATTTTTACTGCGTTATAAGCATCAACCAATTTTCCTAATTGACCAATCAATGTTCCGATTGCGCTTATAGCAATACCTGCCTGAAAAGCTGTACTTCCAAGACTTTGGGCCATATTATCGCTTTCATCTGAAACCATAGAAATAGTTCCACCTAAGACAGCGAGTGTGCTGCCCAAACCAATCGCCTTGTTATACAGACTCACATAACGCTCTGCCTGAGTCTTTGCCGCCCTGGCAGCAAGCAAGTGTTTTTCCTGTGCTTCTATAGTCCGTACAGCAAGTTCCCGTTGCCCTTTAGCCGCCATCTGTGCTGCTTGATATTGCATCTTACCAGCTTGTTCTGCTGTAGCACCCATCAGTTTGTATCGTTCATTCAAGGATTGAATTCTTACTGCCAATCCGTTATAACCATCAGTAGTAAGCTTGGCTACAGCATTTTCAACAATTTGTCGATCTCTCGCAGCAGCAGCAACTCTATTATGAGCCTGCTGCATCGCATTTGCAGCCTGATTTGCCATCTGCATTTCTACTTGATACCGTTCCATGATGGTTGCCTGTCCAGATCTGTAAAAACCTAATGTTCTTTGAACGGCTCCACCTAGCAAACTTTGGGCTTGATAAGCTCCATTAGTATTCGCCGTCACCTGGTATATATCAGTTGCAATAGATCCAAACTTCCAAAGAGCAATGCCCCCAGCAATTAAAGGTATATTGTCAGCAACAAAGGCAAGCCCTGTTCCTAATGTTTTTACTGCCGGTACAGCAACATTACCAGCAACTTCTCCAACTTCCCCTATCCCTTTCGCAGCATTTACAACATGCTCACTAAAGGCAGCCATGCTACTCACAGCATCTGGATTGAGTTCAAAACTTTTTTGATCCAAAAATAAATCTGCGACCTTCGCCAAAGTTTCTTTATAGTAGTTATAAAGTTCTTCTGTTCCTGTCGCTGCACTGCGCGTATACCCTTCACTTATCTGATCCATTAAGCCAGCCATAGTCTTTGGTGTTTCAAGGCTTGAACGTTCAAAGCCTTTCATTCGTTTCATCAAGAAATCAAAAAGACCCTCACTGCTGGCTTTAGCAGCGGCAATATCAGCATCAGTCAACCCCAAAGCTACGGCCAACGTACTTGATTGCGGACGAATACCACCCTGCACCAAATCCCGAAGTTCCTGCACAATCTGGTTTCGTGGCAAACCTAAAGATTTAACTGCATTTACACCAACTGTTGTAAACTCCTTCAACTGGTCAATATCCATACCAGCAGCAAGCCCTGGTCCTAACAAAGCTCTAAATGCTTCAACTAGATCTTCACTTGTTGCTGCAGTTCGCAACGCCGCATCATTCAAGTCGCGAAGAATCCCCTGAGAAATACTCATTGCCTGGTTCCATTCCAGCTGCTTGCCGTTAAGTTCAGTCATCGACTGTAAAATACCAGCAATACCCAAGCTATTTGTTTCCATTCCTTTAGCGAATTCAAAAGGACGTTTAATGAGTTCTGCACTCATATCAGCCAAGCCGTACAAACCGGTTAGGGCAGTTACCAATCCCGAGGCCGCCTGTCCAGCTGCAGATGCAAATGCCGGCCCCAATGCACGGCTCGAACTATCAATTCCATCAATAGATCTTTTGGCCCTATTGAGTCCGGGGCTCATAGCATCAACTAATGATATTTTTACTTTGGTTTCAGCTAACATCTTATTCGGCCCCTTTCTCCAGTGCAGCTTCGATTACTACTTTTTCAATTATCTGTAGCTTAGACAGAAGTAACCCCGACATCTCAATTCCATAAGTCTTGGTCAAAAAATCGACCTCTAACCAATCAAGTCCAATAGGATATATTCCTGCCATCGTTGATGCATACTTAATACAACGCTGTACAACACTCCATACATCCAAAACCTGCCTATTGCCAGGCAAAATATTTGGTGGAGCATACTGACATTCGTCACAGGGCAATTTTATTTTTCTGTATTCGTAGATTCTTCGGCAATCGCTGCAGTATTCTCCACGCTCCCGTTGCCAAGCGAGGATAGCTTTAAGTTTTTTATTTCATCCAAACGAATCTCTCCACTTAACCCAAGCGTTCTGTAAGCTACAGCAATTACCTCGCCGTACGTAAAGTCATCAATATTAACATCCGGATAAATATTTTTAAATATCCATTCCGCAACGATAGCATCACTTTCAGATCCTTCTAGGTCCTTCGTCAGCGGTGTAGTCTCTTTCTCAAATCGACGATGTTCCGACCATTTCATGCCTCGAACCTCTAACAATGTTTTTTTAGCCATTTTTCAACATCTCCTTATTCATAACTTGCTACTTTGTTTTGCATTGTAACCACGATAGCAGCATTCTCATCACTATCCTGATAATATGCACTGTATTGCAGTTCCTGCTTGATACCAGACGGACCATCGACCGCCGGAGAATTTCTGCTAAATTTAATCTCAGGAAGCAGCAAAGACATTTTCAGTTCTCCTACTTCGAGTGTCAGCTCCGCGCTGGTTTCCGTATTATTCTCGGCTAATTCAAGATAAGTATTATCGTTAAAGAAAGCCGTCATACTACCAGAAATATTGATAAGTCCCTCATTGACAGCTGTACGGTATCCTTTGCCGCCGAGCGCATAAGTATCGCCGTCCAAACCAAAATCAATATCCATTGCGAACGCTGTAACTGTAGCGGTTTTATTTCCACCGAGAATCAGATTAGCCATAAAATTATTAAGCCTGTTCATGACCGGTTCACTCGGGCTGGCACATATCGTTGCTGTGCTGATTTTTTCATCGCAGCCCATGATTGAGATAGTTGCAGTCAGCTCTCCATCGCCGCCTGCGGATATAGATATTTTTGATACCTTGCAGCCATTATATTTTGCGTAGGAATTGATTTTTGAAAAACCCTTTTCCAAAACTAATGACGGCTGGTCATCAGCTGGTTTAAATACATGCTTGAAAAATCCGTCCTTACCTTCTACCGCGGTAGTAACCGGTGCGCCCATGGCAGCCTTCCACCAATACCCAAATGCTGTAGCGTCCATTGGTACCGCTAAGTCACCGCTTACATCAATATTGCCCATAATAGGCTCCACTGGATCACGACGGCCACGAATAGTAGCAGGATCAGTTTTATTTTGACTCGCCGCTAAACCGCAGGTATTGAATGGCATTTGTACTGCCTTAGTTGCAAGATCTGCTGGATCCTTGCCAAATTCAGTTTCAAAACCCATTTTCAATGTCGTATATACACCAATAGCCTGGCGTGCATGCAGCTGTAAATTCAGTTTCAACAATGTCATAACCCCCTTTAAAACTCTTCTTCATAAGATGTGCTGAGCGTCTGCTCCATCGTCCACTCACATTCGATATCAGTAACCCAGTGAGTACCTGCAGAATCCAACGCACCCAACTGAATCACTTTAATACTTGCTACTGGCCGCATACCGTCTTTATAAGCGTCCAGTTCCTTCTGTATAAGAATGGCAAAGTCCGCCACCTCTTTGCTCCCAGCAAAGACCTTTACCCCAGCCTCTGTTTCAAACGGCTCCTGGTCATCGACAGAGATCCCAACACTGAGATTGCAGTGATAACTACACTCCAATTTTCCAATACCTTCTTCTTTCCAAAGCGCATAAAAGAAAATATACGGCGCATCTGCCTTTGTAGGTGAAAACTCTTCTGTCGCGTCACCAACAGCAATCAGCGGTTTTTTTTGATAACGTTCTTGGCAAAATGCCTGTAACTTCTCTGATTTACCTAAATGATTCGCCAGAACAACTGCGAGATCAGTTAAATTTTTTTGTAGCTTGCCCATCTATTAACCCCCAAAAACTTGATACTTGCGGCCCTTACCAGATGTTTTTCTAAAACTACCGCCGTTATCTAAAAATTCCTGAGCCTTAGCTGTCACATATGCTGGCAACTTCGGTTCCAGCTTATTCATGATCGGTTCAAAAAACGGTCTCGCTGGTACCTTTAAGTGAGTAGTATCACCGCGTAACGGATGCCCAGCTTTACCCCACCGCTTTCTAACCCAAGCCGTTACCGGGTAAGTAGCACCCTCTTCCTGAATACGCCCATACTTAGCAGATGCCGCTGACGTCCAGCCGACCTTCACAAGCCCGCCTGATACATACTGATATCCGATTGCATTTATTAACCGCCCATACCATCTTTGCGGTGCTCCTGGGCGAAGATCATTACGAACTCGCCAGGGAATACGTTTTGCCCAACTGGATTTAAAGTCCCCGCCACCTTTGCGCAGTTCGCTTTTGATCTCACGCTGTACAAAATAACCCATACTTTTACTGCAACCACGTACAAAATCAGGAGAATTTCGGATAAGCGACTGTAAATACTTAGATATACCGTTCTGGATGCTTATCTCAATCATCATCGCAAACCACTCCTTTCGGCTTTTGATGCCGATAGTGTAGTATTTCCAGCAAGACTGTCCTTAAGATACACAGCATTTACATTCCAACGTTGCCCGTTGTATATAATTGAGTCGCCTGGTTTAGGATTCGGAACATCGGCATCGCTAACAGTGAAATTGGCTTTATCGCTAACCTTAACGGCGCGATCCAACTCTTTGAAATACACTTCACTTCTATTGAATTCTTCGCCAATTTCCACAATGGCCGGAATCTCGGTATCGTTATAAACGATTTTTTCTGCCAAAGGGCCCATAAAAAATGCCCTTTGCATAATCGCTTTAATCGCATTGTTCGCCATAAAAACCCCCTTTTTCGCCCGTTTTAGGGTGTAAAAAAATAGGGGTAGGCAAAATCCACCCCTATTCAGTTTTTAAGTTTCTGCTATTCAGTACCTTCAGATGCTGCAGCTGCAGCTGCTACGTCAGCACCAGCGTTAATTTTCACATCAACAGTTGCGCCAGATGTGGCCGGAGCTGGCGACCAAGCAATACCCAGATAAGTATTACTACCTTGTGTAGCAGTAACCGTTCCGTCATCTTTCAGATAGACGCGCGCGCCCTGGTCAATAGCAGCGGCGTCAGTCTCGAATACGAAAATACACCGCCTACCGTCAGCGCAATCAGCTGTCCAGTAATGCCAGCAGCTTCGGCTACGCCACAAATACTTCCGACCACAATAACGTCGCCCTCTGCCACGTCTGCCGTACATTTATAATCCAGCTTATCGCCCTTACGGCGGAAAAAAGCTTTTTCTTTTGCCATGATTTAATCCCCCTTATTTCCCTGTATTTTTTACAAAACCGCGGTAATCCAAAGCAGCGATACCGAAATCAAGGTACATCCGGAAAGAACGCGCCAAGGTATCAAACGAATCCTTAGATTCAAGAATCGGAGTTTTATTGCCATTCAGATAACTGATTTCAATACCTTCTACCTGATTTTTCGCAGCAGCAATATACCAAGCATTTGCATTGATATCATCCAAGGCAGTATCTACAACGATATCCAAGGAATTGCGGAATACGTTAGCCACGCCGGAATGAGCACCGGCAGGATCAGCCAAAGATCTTAACAGCTGTTCCGCTGTCGTTTCGTAAGTGGACGGAATGATCAGATATTTAGCGTTCAGATTCAGGCTATATTTCTTGCTGAAATCTTTTTGCTTTCGGAGCAACTGCCGTGCTGCGGATAAAGTTTCCGTACTTGGCACACCTGCTTTAGCAGCCAAATTACCATTGGCAGAACTGTAAGTAATGCCTGCGAGAGCAGTGTACGCCAAACGGTTGATCTTGCGTTTAAAAGCTGCAGCAATCCGATACGGGAATTTTGCCAAAATATCCAGGTCGTCATTGATAAACAACTGGCGGGTATAGTTCCAGGCGATACCGTCGGTACCCAGCTGGACGGCAGTCTTTTCCTTATCAAGTTTCGCATGAGTGAATTCCCCATTTTCCGGAATCAGTTCCGGCTCCTGAGCCCCACCCAGTTTATAACGATAAGCAGTTTTAAAATCACTCAAGGTACCTTCAACAGTCCATGCTTCAAAAGTAGTATCCACTTCTGCGTAACCCTGACTCATGGAAAGCTTTACAGTAGCATTCAGCAGATCAGAATATGTACTGCTGGACATCGCCCGGACAAAAAGCTCGTCAGCGTTAAGCTGCAAAACGTCTTTTTCACCAGCGCGCATCAGGATGTCGCGGGCAATATCGCGCTGGCTCATGCCTCGCATTTTCTCGGCACCGTCTGCCGGCTTAGCAATAGCAATCCCGGCACGCAAAGCCAATCCATCACGATATGCTGCACGCAGCTTATCTTCTTCGGCAGCCCCCATCTCAGGCTTAACAGATACTCTGGCAGCATTACGCGTACTAAGCACTTCAAGCAGCTCACGGTTAACTGTCTCAACGTTCGTCCCATCATTGATCCATTTGCTGCGCTGCTCGCTTTCGATATCGAACTTATCACACAATGTGTTGATATCTGTACAGCGTTGGCGTTCCTTTCTTTGAGCAGCCGCACGGATCTCATCTTCATTCACAGGCGATGCTGCAGATGCAACTCCGGTCGGATTTGCATCTCTTTTTTCTTCAGTTGGTTTACCTTTTTCATCAATAGACATTTTTTCTCCCCCTTTTAATTCTCCGGAGCTGCGCTCCGGCACAATATTATTTTCAAAATCGTCGGGAAACCGCGGCAGTGACCGTCCCACGCCAACGGAAGCGTCAGCTGGTACCGTCACTATACTGGCTTCGAACACTTCCCACCGTGTTGCAATCCAAGCCGGACCTTCGATTCCGTCCTCAGACTTATGTCCTTTTTCGATAAGATTCCATTCATTTACGCGATACCCCACGGACACTCCGCGAATAAAGCCGTCCTTGACGAGCCCCATGATTTTTTCTGCTTCTTCAGTCTGGGCAAACTGGATCTCAGCGTAAGCTCGGCCGCTTTCTGTCCAGATACGGGTAGGTTTACCGACAACTGCGTCCCGCTTATGATTAAACAGGATCGGCATCACCCCGGCCGCACAATATTTCTTTATCCCCCCACCAGTCAAGGCAAGGCGTTTCGCTGGCGAACGACATCTCCACAGTACGATTTTCTTCGTTAAACTGTCCCAGTGCCGCACTACGCCAACGAGGGATATTCATACGCTCATCACGCGACATATTACGGTAATGTTCGTCATTTAGTTTACTTGGCATTATTCTCTCCTTCCTGCTGTATGCCAGCCGCTAATTTTTTTACTTCCCAATCTTTACCCTTTTTGGCAAAAATTTCCTTGAGGTTCGTTTGACCGGTTTCCAACATGAGTTTGTTTGCCAGGGCTTCTTTGTATGGATCAATCCACGGCAGTCCCTGGCCGATAAATTCATGCTTTAAATATTTGGATGTATTTTTGTAAAAGTCCCGCGGTACTTTATCCGCCGGAATCCTGCCGGATAAAATCGCAGACAGCACAACATCCTCAAACACGAAGTCCAGGAAGTGTTCTATCAGGAACTGCTGCTCCTGCTCAAAGACCTTCCAATCTTCCAGCAGATTCTGCCGGGCACTGGAATAATTGACCTGGCTAACATCACGGCTAACCATCTCGTAAGACAGTCCATGCCCGGCCGATATTTGCCGCAGCATGGCCAGATTATAATCAGCAAGCTCGCTGCTCTGGCCGCTTGGCACAAGCGTTTTCACATCCTCGCCCGGCTTCAGCCTATTGATCGAACCGGGAACGATACGATTGCCCTTCCCAGCCTTACCAGCTTTACCGCTGCCGTCGCCGCCCGTTGCAACAAGCGAGCTGCCCACGTTCGGCCCGGCGTCCTTCGCCGTGGTGATCCAAACAGCAATCGCCGCATTGATCTTCTGCTTAAAAACAGCAGCCTCAAAAAACTCGTCCAAGTCGTGTATCTTATCCAGCGTCCTCGCCAGCGGCGTCATCTCCCTCACTTCACTTGGCCGGCCATGATCAGCCAGGAAATAAACTCGTTTCGCTTCGATACGTTCCGGCTCCAATTGCACGAAAGTTTCAAAGCTATTTTTTCGTAAGTAATATGACAGCGGCTTGCCGCAATCGCTCACTTCGATACCGCCGACTATAACATTTCCCTGCGGTGATTGTAATGCAGCCGGTCCTTCCAGCTCGTCCACCTCTGCCAGCTGAATTTGATACGGAATCCGCCTATCGTTATCGACAACTTTTATAGCCAAAATACCGCCATCAACCAACCGCCGGCGCACTATCATTCTGAGGATCTCATTCAGTGAAAATTTACCTGATACGTCACAGTTACCCGGTCGGCTAAATTCGGACCAAAGTTCTTCAAGAAGATTATTCCAGTCCTGATCTTCTGTCCTGACCTGCAGGTTGAATCCCTTGCCAACGACATTGCGTTCAAAGGCATTCAAGATACTGTTGACGATCTCTGAATTCCGTTCCAAGTGACGTGCTTTTCTTCTGGCCAGATCCCGGTTCGGCGAATTCAGTGCTTCAGCGCTTCCGTCTGTCGGATACCACCCGGCAGAATTCCGCCACGTTGGAACATTCTCATAAGCATTAGCGCCACGTAAGGCTATTCGATGCGCCTTCCGCTGGAAGGCCCATCGAGGAGAAAAGAACCCGATAAAGTTATCTATGCGCTCTGCAAAAGTAGGATTTCTCTGATTATTAGTCAAAACGCCGCTTGCGTTAAACTCGGCTATCTGCTGCTCCAGCGCAGCACGCTCGGCCCTCAACTCGCTCAAGCTGGCTTGCTGTACCTTACCGTTTCTGGTTTGAATAATTTGCCCGCCCTTCATAACGTTGGATATAGCGGCGTCCACGTCGGCCAGCCTTTGGTTCAAAGTTTCGATATCCATATAATCCCCCTAAATTTTAAAACTTGGTTCCGGAATAGCTAATTCCTCATCTTCGACAGCTGTATCGGCCGATTCTTCAATAATGCGTTCCTGTAATGCCCGCATATTTACCAGATCGGCGACTGCGAAAGCATACACGCAGCAATCCCACCAGTGGTTCTGCTTAGCGCTGGTTTTTGGCTCCCATTTTTCCCGACCTTTATCGTCTACTATTCGGTGCTCTGAGGTTATATGCTCCGCAAACTCCCTGCTGCAATCGGCATTTAACATCCATGAGCTGCGCCCTATCGGAGTACCGATCCGTGTGGCGATATCGTTTTTATACTGGTCGGTATTGACCAACCATAACTGCAGCGGCATTTTCCCTGGAGATCTCGGTTCGATATTAGTTGCTCGAAGATACGCGGCCATCTGGGTACTACTGCCTTTAACCGGAAACGCTACTCCTTGATGTTGCCAACAATAATCGTAAACTTCTTCAGTACGATAGCCTGCATCGATACCATAGATGCATACCCGGTATTGACTTCGGCCGTCTTCGCCTGGATAAAGCGTTGACATAACCGTATTGATGTCTTCCCACGTAGTTACCTTGCCGTAGCCTAAAACCTGACTTGTTACGCCTGGTCCCCATGCGTGGATTTCCCAATAAAAATGACCTTTCTGCACGTCCACGGCGCCGGTCAATAACTGCGCCCAGCTGGGAACGATGAACATTGGGCATTCGGTCTTATGCTGCAGCACGATATCCACATCCATAACGGCAGACTTGTTTTCCCACGGTTCGCCCAGCCAAGAATTAACAAAGTTCTTAAGCTGCAGCGGATCATCTTTTGATCGAATGAATTCAGCTGCCATCTGCCCAAAAGTTACCCAGGGCGAATACAACGAGTTCAATCCATAGGCAATACTGCGCGGCTTTCCTTCTACCTCGTTAAGTGGTACCCATTTACCCTGCACCAACATATCAGGCTTGTATTTATCAGTAATATGCTCATGACATTGAACGCACTCATAATGTGTATGCTCTTCCTACATAGGTCGCTTCCTGCTTAGAATCAAACTTTACCTGCTCCCATTTCAGCGGCTGCATCTCGCCGCCGAACGGACACGGCACCTGATATTCATACCGCACGTCCGCTGCTTCATACAGCTGATAGATCTGTCCCGTTTTTAACGTTGGCGTTGACCAGAAAAACAATTTTCTCCGGCCCGGCCAGTTCTTGGCACGTTCTTCCGCCAGCTTCAAAGGGCTGGCTTCTTTACCGGCGATCTTAACGTATTTATCGATTTCGTCCATAATAACTGTAGGCGATGACCACGAAGCCAAATCCATTGGCGACCTGGCACTGCCAAATTTACAAAAGCCGCCGGCAAATCGAAGCATCGTATCTTTACTGTCGCCGCGCTGATATTTGCCGTCGAAACACCGGTTACTTTCAAGAACCTTCTGCAACCGATCAGCCGAAAACTCTTTCAACGTTTCATCATCTGGCAGAACATAAATAATACGTCCCGGTCTCTGATCGATTATCGACCCGACAATATTAATGCCGCACTCGGTACCGCCGACCTGAGTTGGTTTCAGAAAGATAATTTTTTCGACACCTTCGCGGTTAAAAGCATCCATGATATCTACCAAATATGGAACGATCTCATTTCGCCACGGCCCTGGCCGGCTGGTTTCTTCGCTGCTCATATAGCGATTTTTAGCCGCCCACTGACTCACTGTCATCGGCTCATCGGGCTTTATTTTTTGAAATACCCTTTTAAGAACCTCTTCTAGGGCGTCCACCTGTTTTTTTAGCAGGTCGTCTTGATGCCGGGGCGCAGAATCTTCCGCTATCAGCAACTTCTTTGAGCCCCTCTCTAACATAGGTATCAATCAACCCCCTAACCTGTGGCGCCAGTTCCGGATATTGACTGTAAATTTCAGTCATAACATGATCAGCGATCGCCATCATGCTGGTTCTGATACTACCAAACGCTTCCGTTAGACGCTCTTCAACCAACACAACAGAGATCAGCTCCCCGCTTTTTATCCTCAGTTCCTGCTCTGCTATAGCTGCTCTGGCCTGTTTCAGCCGAGTATCTGCAGCCAGTTTATCAGCTTCAGCTCCTGGACCACCAACGCTGCAATATCCCACCAACCACGCTTTTCCTTCGGTGCGCCCTTCTTCTCCCAAGCACTAAGCGTCTTATCCGATATCTGCATAATTTCACAGACCTTTGAGGATTTTAACAGTAGGCGCTCATCTGGAGTTATTTCCAGCCAGTTTACCTGCGGAGCTTCATCGTCACTTTTATCAAATTTCGCCTGCAGCTCCAAGAATGCTTTAGCAGCCTTCGGATCACCACGAACATGCTTCTTTCGCTGCTTTGCTTTCGGCGCTCCAACAGGACCTTTTTCAATTACTGTTTCAGTAACTTCATAACCTGTCGCGTTCTTTTTGAGCGACTCCATAACCTCTTCAATTTTCGGATCCTGTGGTTTCGACATCGCATCACCTAAATTTTCTTCAAATCGAGAAAATTCGATTTTTGCAGAATTTTTGTTTTTTATAAAAGGACAGTCTATTCCCGCTTGTAGAGCGGTTTTTCATCCTTCTATATATAATTTTGAACCATTAACAAGGCCGATACAAGTACATCAACCCCCAAAAAGTCGCATAAGTGTCGCATCTTTGCGGGACAAAAACGTCACCAATATAAAAAGCACCCCAAAAAAGGGGTGCTTTTTATATTTTTTTCGCTTTTAATCCTGTCGCTGCTTCGAACCTATTCAAGATCACCGTACAATACACAGGGTCTATCTCCATCATATAGCATCGGCGGCCAGATTGTTCGGCCGCAATGAGTGTGCTTCCGCTGCCACCAAATAAATCAAGAACAATTCCACCTGCTTTACTACTATTAACAATAGCCTTAGCACATAGAGCAATCGGTTTCATAGTTGGATGCACATCATTGCGCAGAGGTTTGTCTACTCGCCATATAGTAGATATATTATTTAGATCCACCAATTCATAGCTCGGTACCTTAATTGCAATATCGGTAATTCCATTCAGTATGTGTATAACAAAGCCACTTTCAGATTGCTCCACAGTTATTGGTAAATCATCAATTACAGTCCCCTGCTTCCGTCCCCCGTAAAATTTATGGGCAGCTCCTGGTTTATGCCCATATAAAATTGGTTCATGCCGCCATTGATAATCATTTCGGCCAAGAGTAAATACATTCTTCAGCCAAATTAAACATTGCTTTAGACTTAATCCGCTTCCTGTAAATGCTCTTCGAAATTCATTACTCGCACCGTCAGCATAGCAAACATATATCCCCGCCCCAGGCTTCATGCTTTCAAAACAGCAATGCATAACTTTATCAAGGAAAATACCAAAACTTTGATTATCCATTTTGTCATTTTTTATCTTCAATTTTTCCTTAGTAGCGCCAGTATAATTTACATTGTACGGCGGATCTGTAAATACCATATCGGCCAATTTACCATCCATTAGCAACGTAACGTCTCTCAAATTGGTACTATCTCCACAAAATAACCGGTGAGATCCCAGCTCCCATATTTCACCATAACTTACTCTGGTATTATTCCTAGCTTCAGCAATAGCGCTTTCAATATTGATATTATCTTCGACGATTCCATCTTGACCTATTTCGGCAAGCAGTCCGTCTATTTCATTATCACGGCAGCCGAATAAAGAATAATCGAATTCAGCATCCATCTCCGCCAATATATCTTTAAATGCTTCCTTATCAAATTCAGACAGCTCTGCTATTTTATTGTCAGCAACCATGTCAGCATACTCTGCCGCCTCATTCTCATAATCTTGATAATCCACTGGTACCATTTCCATACCAAGATACTGAGCTGCTGCTAAACGCCCATGCCCTACAATCACATATCCTGATCTTCTGCTAACTACGATTGGACGCCGAAACCCCTGATTTTCTATAATCTTACCTAAAATAATAATTTGCCGCTCCGGATGTTTATTCGGATTTTTAGGATGCGCAACTAATTTATCAGTATTAACCAATTCAGTATAGCTGCAACATATTTTTACATCAGCCATTTTTATTTACTCCTTCAGCCATTGCTCATAAATTTCTGTCGCAATATGTGCCATCATATTCGGTGGCACACTCATTCCGCAAACATACTGCACGTTCATGCCATCAAAATCATAATCCTGTGGGAACGTTTGGCAATTTATAAAATCACTACTGCTAAATCGCTTGCCGTCATACATCCGGAACAACATTCCTGACGATGATATCGTACTACAAACTCTGTCATCCTGAACTATTGTGTCGTTAAAACTGGTATTCCGGCCGATAAGTCTTTTGTTTATATCACCTAAACTATGATCAGACGGCTGTCGATGCTTTAATAACATCCCTGTTCTGCTGGCAGGATTGACCTCTACGCCGTTTTTACTTCGTACTTTAGCAAAGTATACCTTCGGTCTGTTAAAATTCAATACAAGCGGTTTATGATTCTGATTTGTCGCGATAAAAAATACACGTTCCCGTTTGCTCGGAACATCCATAAACGCAGCATCTAATTGAAACAGCTGCACACGATATCCTATTTTGTGAAATTCGGCAATTATTTCATTGACATAACCTTTCGCATTGCCTTTGATTATACCCATTACATTTTCTGCAATAACGATTTTGGGTTTGAGTTTGTCCACAGTTTCTAAAAACACAAAAAATAAATCATCCAGCCGCTGTCGCTTCTGGCCTTCCCTAAATACTTTTTCCTTATTCCATGCCCGTTCTCGCAGCCCCCAGCCATAGAAAACGTGCTGCACGGCGGAGAACCATCCAAAATGTCTAAAGAAAAAAGTTCTTCAGGAAGCTCCTTCAGTTTATTGAAATCGCGCAGGTCCATACAGTAATTAAACTTTGGTTGGTGGTTTTTCACATACATTGCATTGATTTTAGGATCTATTTCAACATTTCCAATAACATCAAAACCAGCTCTTTTATATCCCATAGTAGAGCCGCCACCGCAGGAAAAACAGCTAAAAACTTTGATGTGTTTTTTATCCTGGACTATGTTTGCCAGATTCCATTTATAAGAAAACTCCGCCATGATCAAAATTTAAACCCGCACCTGGGGCAAGTATGTTCAAATTTCTCATCATCAAATTTACCAATGTCAATTTCCTGCGTATTATTTTGCTGTACTGCCCGTTCAACGCGACCCATAATTTTATCAATGTCATCCTGCGCCATGCCGAAAAGTTCTTCGTCAAAATCATCCAAGTCCTGAAGCATATCCGATAAAACACTGTTATCGAATTCCGCAAACTCGGCCACTTTATTATCAGCAACCATATCAGCCCATTCCTTGGCTTCGCTTTCATAGTCCTGGTAATCTACCGGCACAGTTTCCATTTCCAAATATTTCGCTGCCAGCAGCCGACCATGGCCGACTGTAACGAATCCCGATCTATTGCTGACCACAATCGGCCGTCTGAATCCTTGTGATTTTATCAACTTGGCCAATATCTCAATTTGTTTCTCTGGATGCCGATTCGGATTCTTGGGATTTTCAATAAGTTCATACGGATCCACGAGCTTGCCATAAGAACACATAATTTTTATGTCCGACATTTTTATCACCTCAAAACCATAGTAATAAAAAAACAGGCTATTAAATCAATCAAGATTTAATAACCTGTTAATTAAACAATCATAAATCGGTACCAAGCTTATGCCCCAGCTCCAAACATATACAATTCAGCCGCCGGTAAAACTGAGAACGACTGAGTCCCATTTCTTTTGCAATCTGGTTATCAGTCATACGCGGCCGTGGTGCCCAAAACTTTAACTGCAGCAACTTCTCGTCATCTTCCGAAAGCTCTCTCCGTAGTGAATCAATTGCTCCGACAATTTCCTGCAGCATAGCAATCCTGGTCTCAATGTAAGCCATGCTTTTTTACTACCGCAGTCAGCTCGATAAGCCGGATACTGCAGCATTTCCATTCGATTCCGGAGCCGCAGCAGCTCATTAACGGATTGCTGGTAGTCGCGCAGTTCCGCACATAAATATTTTCTTGTTTCTTTTCGCACGACTACCGTCCTCCGTTTATGCTTCCCGAAAATCAATATCCGGAAATTTATATAGTAGCATCTTTTTCTTCAACAAATATACCTGCGTCCGCATCCCTTTCGTGTCGACGTAATATATATGCCCGTCAGCTTCTGTAACCTTGAAGTCAGCCCGATATATAATTGGCCTTATCTTTTTACCTTCGCGCTCATATCCAGGCTGTAAAACAAATTCTGGCTGTAGTTCGATACCAGTTACCGCCCCCGATCTCTTTAACCAAAGCAGATTGGTATAGTAGTCGGCTTCTTTTTGGCTGTCAAATAGTATGCCGTCCACTTCTGTTGTTTTGTTATGGTATTTGGATATGGGGGCAGTTTTTGGGACATCTAATTTCATTGCACTATCGGCGCGTACTCTCGACAACAGGTGTGCCGGCAGCTCATCCCACCGCATCTTCGTATTTACATAATATTTCTAGAATATTCCTATTGTTAAGAATGTCGATAGCTTCAGGAACTGTAACTCCAAATCGTTCAACCAATTCTCTGCCTTTGGCTTTAAAATCAGCTGCAATAACTGGTTGGTTTTTATCTACTATATATTTTTTTATAACATTTGCAGTAAGTTTTTCCACCATTATCTCTCCTCGGTCAAAATAAGCTTTCTTCCGGAACGTTTTTCTTTTTAGACTTCGCTACCGGTGATACTTTGCGGGCTCTGTTTGCTCCGTTACAGGTACTCCAATGCGGAACATAGCCAAGTCCTGATTCAGGATTATCTGTAATTGTAACCGCAAGGATCTCACCATTAGGCGTTACTATACGTTCTTTTCCACCAAGAGTGTATCCGACCTGATTTTTATTCACCGGCATTTTTGCACCGCTTTGAGTACGAATAAAGAAAATCTGTTCACCGCACTCCCGACAGACGATCATTCTAAAATTAGTCATCATTATCACCGTCCCGTATGTTCCATGTTTTAATAGCTCTCTGCTCCAATTCAGCTTCACTTTCGCCAGTTTCTTTGGTTACTACCATCTGGGCAGGACAATTGCTACACTCTATAACACAGCATTCAGCTTCTTCGTCCCTTGCATCTACCACTGCTCCAGTCGCAGGATCAATTACAGGCTCATGTATACCGTCATTCCTCATTGTTGCTACACTGCCGCAGAACGGACATGGGCTTAATTCTAATAAATCATCTAACTTATACCTCTTAACGGCCGTGATTATAGCATCTATATCCCAATCGCATGGTACTGATTCCGCCGCCATCATTAGACAAGAACTGTATTTTTCACCTTTTCTAGCATAGGCCATAGGACATTTTCCTACAGCACAATTATTGTCAACACAAACTTTTTTAATTATTTTTAGAAACTTTTTAGCTTTCATTTTTCTTTACCGCCTACTGGTGCAAAAAGTTCATGCGTGCCATTTTTTAGTGCCAATTCTTCTTCGGATATTTCGTAGCCCAATTTTTCTAAAAACTCATATATCAAATCAAGTTGTTTATTACAACGATACTGCTCATTCCAGTCGTAATAGTTTTCGTATTCGCTGTCCAACATAAGCCATGTAACATTCAGAAAACTTTTTTCTGGTTCTGCAGCAATCTTATTTTTTATAAAAGCGGCCATTATATCATCTTCCTTTGCCGCATCTTTGATGATGGGAGTCTCACCAATAAAATCAGTATAGTCTTCGATGTCAGGTGGACAGGAATGGAACGACCAGATCATAGGAGCCATATTATACTCAATGATGGTGGTTAGTTTCTTTTTAGCAACCGCATTGGAAATTTCTTTTACAAAATTACCCCTAAGTTGATACGCCCGTTTTGTTATGGCTTTTAGTGCCTTGTTGCGTCTAGCTCTTTCAGCTCTTTCAGTATTTAATCCTTTATCATTTTGAGAAACATCATTTTGCTTTGTATATAACACAACATCGCCATTTGCAACTTTATAAAAATACTCTACAGATTCGGCATCATCTCGCTTTTCTACAGTAAAATTTTTCTGCCTAAGTTCATATTCATAATAACCACGAATGTATTGCAAACCATCTGTATCATCAACTGGTTTTGCAAATTTTGCCAGTTCAGCAATTAGAACTTCTCTATTTTTATTTGCTTGTTCTTTATCAATGGCACTCTGCAATTTCCATTTAAAATTAGCTGTACCAATCGCTTCGAGCACACTGTTTTTCAGATCAACATCCTCTATTTTCTCCAACTCAATGTAATCGCTTAAGGTTGCCCCACGCTCAACTGATTGCCGAAACTTTTCTTTATCTAGATCCAAAAGTTTTACTCTACGCCGAACGGTAGTCGTTGAAAGCCCGGTCTTTTCTGAAATATCTCCTACACTCTCACCAAGATCCAGCATCATCTGAAATCCTTCAGCCTGCTCATACAAAGTTAAATCATTACGCTGCATATTTTCCAGAAGCATTGTCGCAATTTGTTCGCTATAGCTCATATCCGATATAACGCACGGCACTTCTTTCAAACCAGCAAGTTTAGCAGCAGCAAGGCGCCGATGACCAATAACAGCAATATAACCCATTTCTTCTTGTTTGACCGGATCATCCGCTCCTGATTTGGTAATGTTGGAGAACCAGGGCACAACAGTTAAGTTCTGCAGTATCCCAGTTTTTTTTATACTTTCTGCGAGCTCGGTGAGATCCCCAAGCTCTTTTCGAGGATTATTGTAATGCGGATGTATTCTTGATATTTCTATATTTTTTATCATAATCAATCTTCCTTTCGATGTAAGCATTTACTCGTATTTTTTATACCCATACCTCTCTGCCCACTCTTTTTGTTTCATCACTATATGGCTCTTGAGTTCTTCGTTTTCTTTTATCTGAGTCGGGCGGCCGTGCCGCCGAGCTGGCTGTTTTTTCGGCGCAGCTGTTTGATTTCCGTCAAAACCTGTAGAAGTACTGACTTTAATACCGGTATATATTGATCCTCCGGCTCATCTTTAATCATTGCCATCATGGCTTTTATATCAAAGGGTTTCACATTTAACCACTCCAAACTTATATTAAAAGGCCGCCCCTGCGGGCTAATCACCTCCGCAGGGCATACTTCCCAAATGTGATACATTGCTTGTATATAGCACGCCGAGACAGTAGCGAGCGGCCTATTTAACTTATTTGTTACCACAATCTAGTAAAAACCGGCGTTCTTTCGCAATTTCATATAGCGTATTACCATTTCGGTCCATTATGTAAGGCATGAAAACTTCGTCCATGTTTGCAAGACCAAGCTGTATAAGTGCCATTTGCGCATCAACCCAATCTTTCAAACATTTCCATGCGGTACGTTCGGCCTGTTCTAGATCTGCTTTAATTCTTGGATTTTTCTTTTTTTGTTGTTTTAAAATTTCATATGCAGCCGAAACACGAACAGGCAGCGAAATAGGAACCTCACCAATGGCCGTATCAACTAAAAACTTAATGGCCGTAATCTTTCCGTCGGAAATATCTTTTTGGATCGACTTCGCTCCGTTCAAAATCAATAGACCTTCTATTTCGGCCGCTGTTTTTATCGGATTTTGTGTCGACGTATAGTTTTTTATTGGCATTCAATCACCTCTCTCTGTTTTTCTTTGCTCGCCAAATATCCACAAAATGATCTCGAGTGTCCTCGTTGTATTTTCGCCGACCTGCATTTATCTTTTCTGCTTCAGCTTTGAAGCTTTTATACTTCTTGCAGCTATCCCAGCAAGCAGCGTGCCGATCAGCACACCCCTTGCATGGACTTAAAGGTATCGTCATGCCTTCCACTCCTTGTATCTATCTACGCAGCAGCACTCCACCATGTTCCCGTCAGGACCCTCAACAAAACCTTCTCCGTGACACGCAGGACAATTCCGTCGGTACTTTGGCACAAAGGTTTTAAAATAGCCGCCAGCAAAAACATGTGGAGTTTTCATGAACTGCTCTTCAGTCTTACTCTCGGCTACTATTCGTCCATACTTCACTGCCGCGGCAATCAAGTCAGCCTGATCGCCGCCATACTCAAGAAACTTTCGCAGCGCATCCTTCGCCATAGGTACACTGATCCCGCGTTTTCGTGGATATACCGTTTTGAACACATCCCAAAAACAATCTACTTCTTCAGCTACTGGCATAACGCTAACCCCCGCTTCTTTTTTGGGGATTAAATTATTATCAAAATCCAATCCGTCAACCGATCCATCGTCAGAGTTATCCACAGGGGTAGTATCTACTTCTAACCGACTTTACTTTCCTTTACTTTACTTTGTCGCATTTCTGTTGCAGAAATAGGCATTTCTGGTGCGGAAATATTTGTTTTCGTTGCAGAAACCATTTTCGAGATCGGTTTTTCAGGTTTCGGCACCCCTCTTTTTTTGAAAACGTCAGCAAGTCGATCAGTAAAATTCTGGCACCAGATAATTTTATCCACAGCCCAGAGGTCTTTATCAATAGCACCCAATCGCCCTAAGAAATTTAACATATCTGTCACCTTATCTTCGTCGATCATGACCTCTGTGCACAAATATATCCAGGTCGCTTCATCGCTGCAATCCATATACAAGCCGTCTCGTTCACCAAGCAATTCCAGCAATATAAACCAAAAGGCATAGCCATCATTGCCGAAGCGTGAGCGTAATGCTTTTACAGTTTGCTTTTTTTGAGCGCCAACATCGTGGCTATAGTAATCGACGCCTATTTTTTTCGCCCGTGCCATGATGATCTATGCCTCCGTAATCAAAATTTTTTCGCTTCGATATTTTCGCCGCTGCGATCTTCTCCAAAAGGTAATGTTCCCTGCCGGTTCTTCATCGACAACCAGTCACCAGCTTCAATAAGGTTCGGCAATATCGATTCTGGCTTATCCCAACCATATTTAAGGTTACTGATAACCTCAGTAAAACCTTGTACATCATAATTTCTTAAACTGCCATCAGGGCTGATTTTACGCATTTCGTTATATAAATGCACTAAACAATGTTCGAAGCTCTGCTGGTATTTATCAATATTCCCCTCATAGATCCTGATGACATGAGTAAAATTACGCTTTGACATCTGGTTTATAATTTCTTGCCATTGCTGCGATAATACTCCGATATCCATAAATACTGGTTTTTTGCACGATGTTTTTTTACCTTCTTCGATTTTCACAAACAAAATAGCTGAAGGATTACAGCCCTGCAATTCTTTGAATTTCTCCCATAATGCCTTAGCCAACGGGGTATAAATATTATTTACAATTTTGTACTTCCCTCCGAATTCAGGTAAAACAACTACATCTTCAGGATGCTGATCTGAAAATTCTTTTTTTACACTGGAAAAATCACCTTTCAGTGGTTCGTCCTCGCAGATTTCTTCACTGGACAAAAATTCTTCCTGCTCCTGACGAGCAGATTCACGATTTTTATTAAATTGAGCAATACTTTGTACAGTAGTCATTGTTCCCACTCCTTACGCTTCACAAATTTTTACTGGTTTTCCAGTTACAGACTGGATCTCTTTTTTAAACCGTTCCTGATCTCCGTTAACGCTTGATATATGCATTAGATAAATAACCTTGACTCGAGACAAGTCCTGATCCCTCAAATACGATTTCAAATTATGCAGGCTAAAATGGCTTGTTAATAACCGCTTGGCCTGCGATTGAGTAACCCTACCGCTCAAAAGATTTTTATCGAGAATATCGAGCGCATAATTGCACTCGACCATAATTTGAGTTAAATTTAAAAATTTATACGGCAAAAAGAAAGTGTCCGTCGCAAAAAGCAGCCTATCTTCGCCATCCTCAATAACAAATCCCAGCGGCTCCGCTGCATCATGTTGTGTCCTGAAAGGCTGAATTCGCCATTTGCCGATGTTTTTTATCGTATCAGGGCGAACTACCTCAGCATATTTTGCGGCATCGCCAAGGGCCGCTTTCGTCCCTTCCGACATATAAACCGCAACTCCGTTATCAATCAGCTGCATAACACTTTTGGCGTGATCTCCATGTTCGTGAGAAACCAGCACAACATCCAATCGCCCCAGCTGGTGTTCGGTTTTCTTTCTGATATCGCTAAGTTTTATCCCCGCTTCTATAAGCAGCTGACTGCTACCGCTAATTAAGCGGTAGCAGTTTCCGTTTGAGCTGCTGTTGAAAACTTCTACTTCAATCATCAGAACGAAGGTTGTCTTTTCTGCGCTACTTTCGTTTCTGGGGCTACAGCTACAGATACTCTTTCAGACTCACTTTGTACTTTGATAGCCGGTGCCGGCATATCAACTACAGTCACTGGGGTTTCCGCAATAAGTTTTTCGGTCTCGGCAGCCTGTTCTTCTAGTCCGAAAGAACCGTCACGTAATGGTTGTATGTCGATTGTATCTTCGATTTCTTCCTGAGTCATAAGACCTAACGATATTTCAGGTGCAGTAGTACGAATGAAAAATGCTGCTGCTCTGTACTGAAGCATAAGCTGTGGCATTGTCTGCCATTTGCTGCATTCTGTTCCATTCTTATCTTTTTTGGACCACCAGCCTTCACCTTTAGCCATCGCAATAGTCACATCTGGTCCAACAAGCTTTTCGCCAGTTACCTTCTCTGTAGCGTAAGCGCGGCATCCCCAAGCATCAGAATCTTTAGTACCAAAAAATTCGTATTTTATGCTGGTATATTTTCCACAGCTATTAAAAGTGCCAACTAAAAATTTGCTTGAAAAAGTTGGGTTTCCATGGACAATAACTAAGTTTTGCATAACCATCAAAGGATCAGCATTCATTCGTATAGCCATATTTATACCAATCATGCAATTAGCTGCATTAGATTGAAATGTTTTGGGTACAATAGTAGAACTAGCAAATGCTTGTGCCATTTGCCACAGCGCACTAAAAGACGCTTTTGAATTAAAACCAACGACCACATCGTTGTTTTGATTTTTGTTGATTTCTTCAGCCATTTTCTATACCTTCTTTCTTAACTTTTTGAAAAACATCAGCATACTTAACTACTACGATTTTATATTTTGGCCCTGGAGTAATGCTTGAATTCACCTTCACCACAGCCCGGTCTGCATTTCCACCCACGAAAATACCACTTAACACCATCCCTGTTTCAGGATCCACAAAATATACCGGCACTTCGGATTGCCAAAGGATTTGATCATTTGCTGTATCCGGACGGGTTACCGGCGGAACATCAATGACCCAATCCTGAACAGCTCCCGTCGATTTATAACATTCTCTCCCCGTTTTCAGGATCGAGATCATGGCCATTACGGATACTATCAAAATACATGCTGCACATATCTCAACCGTCGTCATTCTCTCACCACCTGCACTACACTTTCGCGATTATCAACGAAAATCGGATTACTTACCTTCCTGGCCGAGCTGATCGCATTGATAACATCGATACCGGCAATAATTTTTTCCGCAGTTGACAAATTACGATACGGAACACCATTCATCATCAACTCACAGGTTTCCTTGATATCATCGGTCGATAAGGTTTTTGTGAAAAGCCTGAAGCTGACAAACTTAAACATTCCGTTTGTATGTGCAGTACCTAATTCCGCAGCAGTAGTGCTCCACAACTTAACCAACGATTTTTTACGCTGCAGATCATCGACAAGATGACGAGCTGTATCACGCTCTGCCGTCAATCTTGCAATCCGCTCACGAACTTCGGATTCGGTTTTGATCTTGGCCAAAGTTTCGTTTGCAGCAGACAATGCTTTCTGATAAGGCTCTAACTTGTCATCGATAATCCGGAGCTGTACCTTTACGTCAAGCTGGAGTTCTTCCAATTTTCGTTTGTTCAAATCAACTCGATCACGAACATTCAAGAATCCTTCCATTGCTTCAAGCGGCCTGGCTTTGCTTACTGCAGCTGCCATTGCATCTATAATTTCCCGTTTTAAAGCTGGAGCTTCAACCTCTAAGCCAGAATACTTATTGATTTCAATTAACAGCTTCCGGTTTTCTTCAACCAGTTTTCTTTTTTCCTCGCTCAGTTTCTGCCCTTCTGCATCAATATCACCTAAACTTTGACTTTTACGCACGTTGAACTCTTCCAGCATTTTACCTGTCATTCCAGCATCATATGGACGATGGCAACACGGACATTCTGTCTCGTCAAAGATTTCTTCATCGATTTCAGCCCATTGTTTCCGCAACCCTTCAAGAGTTGTATCAATATTTTTAATACGATCTTCACTGATACGATACTGCTGCCGCAGAGGTCGTACACGTTCGGCCGCATTTACGACGTCACTGTCCAGAATGGCCATTTTTTCTAAATACGGCTTTTTGACCTCAGCAATCAATTCCCGATGTTTGGCTTTAATTTCTTCCATCTTTGCTTCAAGAGCTGAATTTTGATCGGTAATATTTTTTACTGCAGTACCACTGACAATAGCTGCACGTTCTCCTAATAGTTCGTCAACAGGCTTCTGTGCCAATAAAATACGTTCCCTGGCCTGTTCTTCCAACACCTTAATATCATCAAGTCCGGTTAATGCTTTACTGGCTTCATCGATCCTAATCTTGGCTTCATTGATAGTTTTAATATTTGTAAGACCATGTTTCTCTCCCGCCGTTCGGATCTCTTCAAGCTCCGGCTTTTCTGCAATAATATCGGTAGCCGTAACTTCACCGCCCAACGCCATGATTTCTTCCCGCTGCTCCTTCCAATGCAAACCTGGAAAATAGGCTGGATCACTCGTCAAGCGCAGCAAGTCTAAATTCACATATTCCTGTACCCAAGTGTCAAACTGCCCTGCCTTTTTTGGCGCACCATCAATAAAATACAAGGTTGTGTTCCCGCGCAATTTCTTCGGCGCCGTTCCCGTCGAGGTCGACCAATCCTCTCGCAATACTCGCGTCAAAGTATATTCCACTCCTAAAATATCAAGAACAGCTTCAACTGTTACATCAACGTCATGAACAGGTTGTCCCTTTTCGTCAAAAGGTCTGAAATCAACATCTTGGCGACCATAGCTATCCTTACCAGTCAGAAGCCAGAAAAAAGCGTCTTTGATCGATGTTTTTCCGGTACCATTGGCACCGAAAATATTAGTCACCGTTTCTGAAAAATCAATCATAAACTCACGATGACCCTTGAAATTGGTCAGTTTAAGCCTTTTGATTTTCATGCGTTAACCACCTTCTTTAAATAAATTCCTTCGTTAGTAACATTAAAAACTAAAGCATCACCAATGCTAACATTATCTCTATGACGATCTATTAAATACCAGCGATCAAAGATTCATCGCCGCTTCCGTAATTTTTGATATTTTTAACTTTAACAGTCAGTCGTTTTTCTGCCATAGCACTTGCCCCCTTTGCCTATATTCAATCATCGGTAACATCAAATGCTCTCCACTACCTACCGGCATCCCTTTTGATATGCTACTATCCTTGTTTTCTTCTTGCAGGATCTGAATATACTCACGCAGATCCATTTCTTCCGGAGCAAATTTTTTTGCAATATCCCACAACGTATCATTACGTTGTACGGTATACGGAACATAGGTTGTGATCACCGGTACCGAGCTGAAGAAAAACCACAGCAAGCAAAGCTCAATGATGAAAGCTACAGTAATACATGCTATAATAGGGGCGTAAGAGGGGTTGCACACTTTTCTTACGTTTTGCCCTGGTTGACTGTTCCCGCAGCCGCCAGGGCTTTTTCCATTTTTAACAGCACTCATCATTCTCCACCACCTTTATCCATTTATGTCGCTTAGCCGCTTTGACAAGATTTTTTTCTGCATCTTCCTTACGCTCCGACCAAATACCCTCTGGTCCGCGATATTTTAATCGTTGAATTCTACCGCTAACTTTTCTGTAAAAAATATTCCATTCATCATCGGCGACATTATGATCAACAAAATAGATATTTTCACCGTCTGTATATTCCAAAATAATCACCTCGTTTTATAATTTCTAAGCATCTTGGATCCGTAACAGCTCCTGTCGTCTCTGCAGACAATCACTGTTTTCTTCTGACTTTCGTCCCATATTTTGACGAAATTTTTCCCTGTCAGATCTCGGCCGCAAATCAAGCACTTTCGTTTTTTGCTCACTATTATCAACCCCCAAAAGATCAAATCGTATAAATGCAACTCAAAAGCATATCGAACCGCAATCCTGGCAAATGCCCGCAGAGCACGCTCCGTCCGTAAAGCTTCAGGATTTAATACTTCTACCGTTCTTTGGACTGCCATCGATATCACTCCCTTCCGGCGCCGGAATTTTGGCTTCTTCTTGGGCGGCAAGAAGGATATCATCAAATATTTTTTTTGCACTACGTAAATTTAGCCCGGTGATTGCTGAACGTGCGAGATTGATGCGTTCATGCATATTCAATTCTTTGGGTTTAGTTAGAACCGGTTGAGATTCTGTTTCACATTTGAACGGCTCTATCCCCCTTGATACCAGCTCCACGCCAAGAAGTTTGTATTTGTTTAGACCTTCTGCTTCGAAAGATATAACATCATTCTGACGAATATCGAGAGCCTTGATTTCATCCAGAGAAAGATAATGGCATAATTTAAATGGATGCCCATCATTATCGGCAGGTGGATAGAATATCATCAACGCACCATGATCTTCTGGAATAATAATTCCTACTTTTCTTTTGATAATTTTTGACATAATTGAGTCCTCGCTTTCTGTTTTGTAGTCAATTTCATCATGTGCTATAATGTTGTACGTAATAAAAGGAGCAATGATGTTATGAAAACCAAACTATTTATACACAAAACTAGAATTTTTTTAGACTTTGAAGTTCCTAAACTCTGCCCCTATTGTAATAAAAGTGGTATACCAACAGCAGTAGGCGATTATCTGGCTAATGATGGATTTGTTGATAAATACAACTTTTTATTCCAATGTTCAAACTGCAATAATATATTCTTTGCCAAATATATAGATCCAAATTGGGAGCCTCAAATATACCCTCCGCCAGTACCACCACTAGACTTACCGCCTGAAATGGAAACTATTGCGCCAGAATTTCATGAAATTTACCAGCAAGCCTATAAAGCTGAAAAAGAAAATCTAGACAAAATAAGTGGTATGGGCTATAGAAAATCAATTGAATTTCTCATTAAACCTTATGTTTTATCTTTTTCTGATGCTTCAGATAAAGATAAAATATTAAGTGAGCCACTTTCTGCAACAATAGGTAAAATAAAAGACGATAATATACGTGCTCTTGCTTTGGCATCAACATGGCTAGGAAATGATCAAACTCATTACGTGCCAAAACATCCAGAATACGATATAGCTGAACTAAAAAATTACATAAAATATTTATGCCATTCAATAGTTACTGATTATTACTCAGCCAAAGCGCGTGAGCTTCTGTCTCGGAAATAATATCTGGACAAAACTCACCAATCATCCTGCCGTCTAATGTGTAGTACACAAATATGCGACGAGCAGGATTTTTTTCTGTACCATCTCCTATAACGCCAATTATTTTTATAACTTTTTCCATTTGGGCTGTTTTGATTTCCATTCACTACACTTCGCTTTCCGTTTTGTTTACATTATGTGTACTTATTTTGCAAAAAAAATTGCCTCGACAGTAGTACCGTAATACTTAGCTAATGAAACCTTTATTTCATCTCTTGGTATCCTTTCGCCAATTTCATACATAGCCAAAGCAGAAGCGCTTATTCCATTCGCTCTCGCGACCTCTTCCCTACTTTTTTCTCCTCTTAGTTTGAGCAAACGCTTAGCAATTACATCTCTCGGAATCATAATTATCACCTCCGTTCTTTATTCACATTTCGTGTACGTGTTAAATATAACATTTCACTTTTTATTTGTCAACACGTTACGTGAAATTAATTCTTGACCAATTACACATAACGTGATAATATTTTAACGAGAGGTGAGAATATGGCCTTTAAGGATGTATTAAAAGAACTAAGAATAAACAGGGGATTAACTCAAGATGATTTATCAAAGGGGACCGGTCTAGCCAAAAGTACTATAAGTATGTATGAAAATGGTAATAGAGAACCCAATTTTGAAACACTGGAACTTTTTGCTGATTTTTTTAATGTTGATATGAATACATTATTTGAGCATAATTCTCAAAATATTTCATATTACTTAAACCCAGAAACTGCAAAATTAGCTCAAGCAATACATGATGACCCTGATTTACGTATTTTACTAGACGCATCCCGTGATCTTGAGCCAGAAGATATCAAATTTGTTGTTGATCTTGTAAAAAAACTCAAACTAAAGGAACGTGGAGACCATGCTGACTGAAAAAGTTGTATTGTATCCGCTGCCTTGCAAAATCAAAGGATTTGTTTGTGCCGATGAGGAAGGCGGCGAAGTTTTTATTTTAAACTCTCGACTAACGAATGAAAGCAATCGTTCTACAATGCTTCATGAAATAAAACATAGCCAACATGGTGATGTTTATCGCCAATGCTGTGTAAATACACTAGAATATCAAAGACACCAAAGGGGATGAAGTCATGGGAATACAAATTTCGCAAGATACTCTTCATAAATTTGAAACAAGCTTAGAATCTATCCGACCATTAAATGCAAAAGATTTAATACGCCGTGAAGAATTGGGAAGCGAATTGAATTTTGCTGTTGCAGAAAATGACTTTGAATTAGCAATTAATCTTTTCAAGGGACTCTCAGCAATAGATATTACAAGAGTACCCGAAGAAAAAATTAAAGATATTATAAATGCAATGAGCTCTTTTTTAGTGCAAATAAATTCTATTCGTACTTTCAAAGCTAGTGAGGGCGTTAATCGCCGCATTGAATTAATTGATTCTTTCTCGAGGAATTACACCAGTTGGTTCAATATAATATCGCCAATAGTTGCCTATTGTACTAAAGCCGGAACAGATTATGATGCTCTACAAAGAAAAGCTCGTGAAGCTTTAGAGACATTCACCAATCTGCAATCAACGGCTGCCGAAGAAATAAAATTAAATCAACAAAAGATAGAAGAAACCCTAGCAGCAGTCAGAAAAGCAGCTGCAGAGGTAGGTGTAACTCAGCATACTACAAACTTTTCAGATGCTGCTACGAATTTCTCTAAAGAAAAAGAACTATGGATGAAAGTAATATGTACAACGTTATTTATTATCATCGTATACTCTTTTGCAGCTTTTTGGTGGTGCCCTATAAAACTTAACGAACCTTATTTTTATCACTTCTTACAATCTGCACTACCACGTTTCACTGGTCTTATTGCCCTATTTTATTTTCTAGTCATTGCTAGTCGTAATTATCGTGCTCAAGCCCATAATTACATTGTTAATAAAAACAAACAAAATGCCTTGAGTACTTTTGAAACATTTGTAAAAGCTTCCGATAATGATGAAATTAAGAATGCTGTATTATTACAAACTACTAAAGCCATTTTCTCCAATTCTCCAAGCGGTTATCTAAAAAATGAGTCAGATGACGACTCGCCCACCCAAATAATAGAAATTGTAAAAGATGTTTCTAAGTTAGCGAAACCTTAATTAACTAATGGAGATGAAACTATGAAAAAAGTAATAACTTTTTTTATTACAATACTTTTTATCAGTTTAGCCGCTACATGCAGCGCAAGAATCGTTGTTGAATGTGATAACTTGTCCGATACGGTTACATACCGAAGTTATAAAATAATAGGCTCTTATGGAATATTTGAATATTCATTTATAAAAAATATTAGTGAATATTCAAATGGAGAGTATTATCTTCGATTAATGCTCCATTATTTAAATCATAGTTCAATGGGATCCAGATATCTTACGGATAAAACATGTGACGTTATCGTTGATGGTGTAACATATAAAATTTCAAAGGTTATAAATAGTTACTATCCGCGCCCATTTCAAATGAAGGCCGGCTTCCCGATGGCCTTTTACAAATTTACACCTGAATGTATTGCAGCCATGAAAACTGGAAATACTATCGAATTCATAATTAATGTTCCTGGAAAAGAAAGTATTTCAATTATCCCTAATCAAAGTAATCGCAATGAATTTCAACGGATTTATACACTAAATTTTGCCGATTATTTGAGCGAGGAAAATATAAACGAAGGACTTTAACATAAAAAAATGACCGCTCAGTGCGCCAACACCGAACGGTCGTGTAATTTGCCCCTTTTGTTTGGAAAGGTTTTATAGGCCAACTACGTTATTATTATACCATAACGCAGTTGACCTTGCTATCCCCTACCTATTTTCAAGGGATACAAGGTCAAATTTTTTGCCCTTTTTTACTATTTCTGTCAAATAAATTAACAAAAAATAAGGAGACTTACCATGGAAAGAGCTGTAATTTATGCACGTTATTCAAGCGATCATCAACGCGAGGAAAGTATCGATGCCCAGGTACGGGCCTGTCGTGAATATTGCCAACGTAAAGGATACCTGGTCACAAAAATCTATGCCGATGAAGCCAAGAGCGGTAAAAGTATTGCCAAAAGAGAGCAGTATAAAAAAATGCTTTCTGATTCTCAAAAGAAGCTTTTTGATGTTGTCGTTTTTCACAAAATAGATCGTAATTCCCGTAACGAGCTTGATTATTATTTAACGAAAAATCAACTCATATCTTCCGGGATCAAATACGAATACGCTGCACAAAACATTGACACATCACCAGCTGGTCAAATGGTTGAGGGTATACTTGTTGCTGTAGCGGCAAATTATTCCCGCAACCTCGCCGAAGAAACAAAAAAAGGGCTTAAAGAGAATGCTCTAAAAGCCTTATTCAATGGTGGACGTCCACCTTTAGGTTTTGAAATCAACCAAGAGAATAAATATATAATAAACGATTATGAAGCTGGTGCTATCAGGATCATTTTTGATTTATACCTCAAAGGCAAAGGTTATCATTATATCATAAGTCAACTTAATTCATTAGGATACAAGACCCGTGAAGGGCGTAAATTCGGTAAAAATAGCCTTTATGATATCTTACGCAACCCTAAATACTGTGGAACATACACTTTCAACAAAGTAAACAAAGACCCTTCTGGGAAAAGAAACAGCCACAAAATTAGTGAAAATACTATTATTGTCGAGGATGCTATCCCTGCTATAATTAGCAAAGAAGATTTTAGAAAGGTGCAGGAAAAAATGAGTAGAAATAAACACCGTACAGCCGCCTACCGCTCCAAAGAAACTTATCTTTTAACCGGCAAAGCGTTCTGTGGAATTTGCGGAGCTGCTATGACAGGCCACCGAGCAAGCGCGCGCGGCAAAAAATATGTTTATTATACATGCGCAGCACGCGATCGTCTAGGGACAAGCGCTTGTGAAAATAAAGTAGTTCCTCGCGATGAATTAGAACAAGTCGTTTTGGATACCCTAAAAGAAGAACTACTATCAAACAATTTTCAAAAAAACCGGTCTGAAGTAAGCAATGAAGCAGATTCTCTAGCAGAACAAAAAGCTATAGCCGAACGTAAACTCAATAATCTTTACTCTATAATTGAACAAGGCACTGCAGATGAATATGATCTTCAACGGTTAGCCGATGTAAAAAGGGAACTAACATCAATAAAAGAAAAATTATCAAAGTGTGCAGCGGCCCATTCTCTATCCGACATAAATCCCAGAGCCATTGAAAGAACTATTAAACTCTGCAGGAATATGTTATTAAATAATGCCAGTGCGGAAACACTAACCTTGATCTTTGATGACATGGTAGAAAAAATAGTAATTGGAACAAAAAAAATAACACTCCAGTTTAAGCTAGAGTGTTTCGATACGTATGGTGCCGAAGGCCGGACTCGAACCGGCACGTGGGGTAACCACGCTTGATTTTGAGTCAAGTGCGTCTGCCAATTCCGCCACTTCGGCGACTCAATGTTCCATAACGGAACAATAACAATAATACCGTATCTATATATAATTGTCAAGCATTTCTTCAAACTTTTTTAGTAAACAACCAGCTGCATTTTGCCGCTTCTTAAAATCGATTTTCAACTGCTTTAAAACATTAACTTCAGCAAGCCACAAGCTGATTCTATTCGGCTGTATCGGGGAAAATACGTTTATGCAGCTTATATGCAAGTACAAGCCCTAAAATGCCTGTGATCATCTGCGGCCAGCCCATAATAAACAAAATGAATAACGCCAGCTTTTCAGGTACTGCAACCAGCCACAAAACGAACAAACTGCTGCAATATAAAATAAATGTTTTAAAAAGAGGCGCGGCGATGATGATCCCCTTTCCCCAGAAGCGGGCACACAGATATACCATCACCAAGTTGCCTACAGCCACTACCGGTATCAAAAACGGAAGCGGCAGCTGCCCTTGAAAATACGCCATTACCGGCAACAGCACCGCGATCATTACAGACGGCCATAAACCAACGGTACGGGCCGCCAGCACCAAAACCATATTCACCAATGTACCGACGACAAAAACAGTCCACATAGGCGGCATAGGGATCACTAAACGCAATGCCTGCAGGACCAGACCTACGGCCAGCAGCATCGCCCCTCTTACCCAGTTATTATTTTTCATTCTATTCTCCTATTTTGCCGGACATTCACGTTCTACAAAAGCTTAAAAAACGCAGCCTGCAGCTGCGGCACGACCTTACCTACACCGCTGCCGATGAATTTGCGGTCTATTTTAGTAACCGGCATAATCTCGCAGCGAGGGCCGCATAAAAATGCTTCTTCTGCTTTCAGGACAAACTCCATATCAAAAGCTTTTTCGATAACCTGCATATCAATATCAGGTGCCAGACGTTCCTTGATCAGCCTGCGGGTAATATTTTTATGAACCAGGTTATTATCAGGATGTGTCCAGATCATTTCATCTTTGATCACCATAAAGCTGCTTTCAGTGCTTTCAGTTATCTTACCGTTCTCACGAATAAAAAGAGTGTCAAAAGCGTTGCTTTCACGTGCTTTTTGACGTGCCAGAACTTCAGGCAGCCTGTTTAAGGTATTAACGTTACAGAACTGCCAGCGATTATCCTCAGTCGTGATAATATTGACGCCGCTCTCACGTTTTGCCGCCAATACTTCCCGATCAGTTTCCACGATCGTCATTGTCAGCTGCGGCACCGACATTTCCGGAAACGCCAGCCCATAATCGGCAGTCCCGCGAGTAATTTGAGTATAGATCTCTCCATTTTCAATACCACTTTCAGCTATCAGCGCTTCATGGAATTCAATCAATTCTTCAATCGTGTAAACGGCAGGTATTTTCACCTTAATAACAGATTCGAATAAATTATCCATATGATGTAATAAAGCAAAACAACGGCCATTATAAACAGGCACTATCTCAAATACACCGTCGCCAAACTGGTGCCCCCTGTCGTGTACCGAAACTGCCGCCTCTTCTGCCGGCATGATTTCACCATCTACAAGAACTAGATTTTTGTACATAATTAAAACCTCCATATGCAAATTTTGTATTAAAATTCACTTTTTTGTCACCGGAAATATTGTATAATATAGAAAGAGCTGTGTAATATAACAGCTTTAATATTATACAACATTTTGTTAAATTTGTCCGCAAAGCTTTGAATAAAATGGTATCCGTATAATAAATTTATGAAAGAAGGTGACTGCCTATGGCTCATTTACCGCCGATAGTCGCTGATTTAGCGATGATCCTCTTAGTTGCAGGTATTACGACGATCCTGTTCAAAAAACTCAATCAACCTTTAGTACTTGGTTATATTATTGCCGGTTTTATTACCGGACCGCATTTCAACTTTTTCCCCACTGTATCAGACACCGCTAATATCAACGCCTGGTCTGAAATAGGCGTTATTTTTCTTTTATTTGCACTGGGTCTCGAATTCAGCTTTTATAAGCTGAAAAGCGTAGGCAGCACAGCTTTTATAGCTACCTTCGTTGAAATAGGCGGGATGCTGATCGTTGGCTATTTCACAGGCCATATGCTGGGCTGGGATCATATGGACAGCCTGTTCTTAGGCGGTATGCTGGCCATGTCGTCAACTACCATCATCATCAAAGCCTTTGAAGACCTCAAGCTCAAAGGTCAGCGCTTTACAGAAATGGTTTTTTGGTATTCTGATAGTTGAGGACATCGTCGGCATCATTATGATGGTATTGCTTTCAACTTTAGCCGCTGCCAGCGCCGACATTTCGACGCTCGAGCTGATCGAAAGCGTCATGCGCCTGCTGTTCTTCCTGGTCTTATGGTTCGTTCTTGGTATGTATCTGGTCCCGTCCTTCTTTAAACGGGCTGAGCGCCTGATGAACGATGAAACTCTGCTGGTTGCTTCTATCGGCCTTTGCCTTGGTATGGTAGTACTTGCTACCCACATGGGCTTCTCGGCAGCCTTAGGCGCTTTTATTATGGGTTCTCTTATCGCCGAAGCACCAAGTGCCGAAAAAATAGAACATCTCGTCAAACCGGTCAAAGATCTGTTTGGAGCTGTCTTCTTTGTATCAGTAGGTATGCTTGTTGACCCTGCTTTACTGCTGGAATACGCGGTACCTATCATTGTACTCGTTATTGTTACCTTAGTCGGCAAGCTGCTGCTTTCCGGCGCCGGTGTACTGCTTTCAGGCCAAAACCTCAATACTTCTATGCACTGCGGTTTCAGCCTTGCTCAGATCGGTGAATTTTCCTTTATCATCGCATCTCTGGGCATGAGCCTCGGAGTTATCAGCGACTTTTTATATCCAATAATTGTTGCTGTTTCTGTAATGACAACCTTTACTACCCCGTTTTTCGTTATGGCAGCAGAACCTGCTTATCAGTTCACTAAAAAACTATTGCCGCAAAGAACTCTGGAATGGCTTGACCGCTATACGGAAGAAAATCCTGATAACGACGGTAAAGACAGTGACTGGCGCGATTTTCTGCGTGAGTATTTTATCCGCATTTTGATTTTTACGACTATGCTCTCAGCTGTCGCTTTAGGCTCTTATTATTATCTGCAGCCTTACCTGTCAGGAAAAATGTCAGCGCCCTACAGCAATCTGCTGACAGCGCTGCTGACTCTGGTCGTTATGGCGCCGTTCCTGCGGGCAGTTCTTGTCAATAAAACCAACCATCCTGAGCTTTTCTCAACTTTATGGTTTAAGAAACGTTCTAATCACATCCCTTTAACACTGCTGTTATTTTTAAAAATCCTGATCGCAGCAGCATTCCTCTACTTTGTTTTTGCCAAACTACTTGGTCTGCAGTCACTGCTGGCCGCGCTGGCAACAGCAGGTGCTGCTTATTTCATCTCCTCATCCGACTGGCTGATGGGCGAATATCTGCGTATGGAATCACGTTTTCTTGTCAATCTGAACGAGCGCCATATGCTCAAACATCGTGAAGCCCTTGCTGAAGCTGGCGAAGAACATCTTTACGGCTGGTTCGATGAAGAATTACAGCTTGCACGCTATAAAATCTGCGAAGACTCACCTATGATAGGTCAAACGCTGACCCAGCTTGCATTCCGTGAGCTTTATGGCTGCAACATCCTGCAGGTTTCAACTCCTGAAGAAGTCATCGATATGCCCGGCGGTCATCACATTCTGCAAAAGGATTCTACTTTGTTGATGATCGGTACTGATTCTCAATTCAAACTGTTCGACACCGCTA
>ERZ791622.151-NODE-151-length-40920-cov-2.24165_pt1 | contig 40920 bp, 39 predicted proteins | sample MGYA00510269_ERZ791622 | MGnify/ENA primary metagenome ERZ791622 (study PRJEB30046, sample SAMN00715191) | human gut metagenome | study: EMG produced TPA metagenomics assembly of the A metagenome-wide association study of gut microbiota in type 2... | reverse complement strand
GCGTAAAGGAGCCACCTTGGCTGATTATATGACTCCTAATGATAAAATCAAATTAGCTCCTAACTATGATGAAAAATGGGTTTCCGAAAATAAAGCCAAGATTACTAAAATGTTCAGCGAGCATATGGAAAAATCTATGTAAGCAAGTGTAAATGTTATAAATGGCAAAGGGGACTCGCAGAGTCCCCTTTTGTCTTACTAAAATAAAAAGGCGGTTATTTTATGAGTGTAGCGATTACTATCGATAATGTCGTTAAGCGGTTTGGCAAGGATACTATTATCAACGGTTTGTCAGTAGATGTCCGGCCCGGAGAATTTTTTACGTTGTTGGGACCTTCCGGCTGTGGCAAAACTACGTTGCTGAGAATGATTATCGGCTTTAACTCTATCGAAGGCGGTACGATCAAAATAGATGACCAGATCATTAATGATATACCCACGCATTTGCGTAATATGGGCATGGTCTTTCAGAACTATGCTATTTTTCCGCATATGTCAGTTAAAGATAATGTTGCTTTCGGGCTGAAAAACCGTAAGGTCGCCAAAGAAAAAATGAATGCATTAGTCGATGAAATCCTGGAAACAGTAAAGATTGCCCATCTGAAAGACCGGATGCCGACGCAACTTTCCGGTGGTCAGCAGCAGCGGGTTGCTTTGGCTCGAGCTATTGTTATTCACCCGCAGGTATTGCTGATGGACGAACCGCTGTCCAATCTTGACGCCAAGCTCAGAGTCGAGATGCGTAATGCCATCAAGCTTATTCAGCAGAAAATAGGTATTACTACAGTTTATGTAACGCATGATCAGGAAGAGGCGCTGGCCGTTTCTGATCGGATCGCGATTATGAATAACGGTATCATTCAGCAGATAGGTACGCCAAAAGAAATTTATCAACGTCCGAACTGTGTATTTGTGGCTACATTTATAGGTCTTTCTAATATTCTGGAAGCGAAAGTCAAAATTACAGGCGCTGCTAAAATACTTGATTTTGGTGCTTATGAAGTGCCGATGGATAATTTGATTCCGGAAATATCCGCAGGCAGCAAAGTGCTGGTTTCTGTGCGCCCGGAGGAGTTTGAGATCTGTCTTAAAGGGTCTGATGGGCTGACTGCCGTAGTCGAGCACAGCGTCTTTTTAGGTGTTACCACGCATTATTTTATGCGTTTGGAAAATGGGCAGGAAATAGAAGTAGTTCAAAATTCAGGCGTTGAAGATACTATCCCCAACAAGACCACGGTACGTTTGCTGGTACAGCCGGCTAAGATCAATGTTTTTACGGAGGATGGGAATACTCCCCTGATAGTTAGGGGGAACCGCTGATGAATACTGCCAAAAAATTTAATCTTTGGATGGGCATAGCCCTGCTTATTCTGTGTTTCTTTATTATCTTTGTTGTTTATCCGCTGATTTTAATATTATATAAAAGCGTGATAGATCCGGAATCATCAAAACTGACGCTGGACTATTTTACTAAATTTTTTGCACGGAAATATTACTGGAGTACATTAGTCAACAGTTTTTATGTAACCATATGCTCTACGATTATTGCTTCTGTTATCGGCTTACCGATGGCTTATGTGCTGCGCAGCGTCAAAATCCCCGGCAGTAAATACCTTAATATACTGATCGTTATTTCGTATTTGTCGCCGCCTTTTATTGGAGCCTATGCATGGATTCAGCTTTTAGGACGTAACGGTTTTGTAACACAGATTATTAATTCGATTTTTGGCGTTAAACTTGACGGTATCTATGGGTTTGCAGGGATCGTTCTTGTTTTTGCTCTGCAGTCGTTCCCTCTGATTTATATGTATGTATCTGGGGCTTTGAAGAATCTGGATAATTCGCTGAATGAGGCGGCTGAAAGCCTGGGACTGACCGCTTTTCAGCGTGTGCGTCAGATTATTCTGCCGTTAGTTATGCCGTCGCTTTTAGCAGGTTCGTTACTGGTATTTATGCGTGTTTTTTCTGACTTTGGTACGCCGATGCTGATTGGGGAAGGGTTTAAAACCTTTCCAGTATTGATTTATACTCAGTTTATGGGCGAAGTCAGCACCGATGACCATTTTGCTGCATCCTTGTGTGTGATCGTTATTGTTATCACTTTACTGCTGTTTTTCCTCCAGCGTTATATCGCCGGGCACTATTCCTATTCGATGACAGCTTTGAAGCCAATGGAAGCTGTAGAGGCCAAAGGCAGCAAAAAAATTTTTGCCTATCTTTTTGTTTATGGCGTTACTTTCTTGGCAATGCTGCCTCAACTGACGGTTATTTTTACATCTTTCCTTGAGGTCAGCGGCGGTGCTGTGTACACAGGTAATTTTTCTCTGCAGAATTATATGAATACCTTATTTGCTAAAGACAATAATTCGATTACCAATACTTATCTTTTTGGTATCTGCGCGATCTTTATCGTTGTTTTTATGGGTATTTTTATTTCTTATCTTACAGTGCGGAAGCGTTCCTACGTTACGGAAGTGTTGGATACGGTAACGATGTTCCCGTATATTATTCCCGGATCGGTTTTAGGTATCTCGTTCCTGTATGCATTTAACAAGCAGCCGCTTATTTTAAGCGGTACGGCGCTGATCATTATTATTTCCCTGGCTATACGCCGGATGCCGTATACGATTCGTTCCAGTACGGCTATCATTACACAGATCAGTCCCAGTATCGAGGAAGCGGCGATCAGTCTGGGCGCTACAGAATTTAAATCCTTCTGGAAAGTAACCGTGCCGATGATGCTTCCGGGAGTTTTAGCCGGAGCGATTATGAGCTGGATCACCCTGATCAGTGAACTCAGTTCTTCGATCATTCTCTATACAAGTAAAACCAGTACGCTGACGGTAGCAATCTATACCGAGGTTATTCGCAGTAACTTTGGTAATGCGGCAGCTTACTCAACAGTACTTACTTTAACGTCAATTATTTCACTGTTAATCTTCTTTAAGCTTACTCATAATAAAGACATCAGTGTCTGACAACTATATAAAACAGTCAGGTGGTTAGACTGATCTGGATTGTGGAATAAGTGTTGGCTCCGGTTTCCGTTTGCAGCGGAAACCGGGGCTTTAAGTACTACATTTTAATATATACAGTAATTTTGCAAGGATAAAAGGCTAATATTATCTGTTTTACCGGCAAGACACAAATGGTTTTATTTACACGAAAAAGTAAATGTCTTGCGGGGGAATATGGAGAAATTATATTCATGAAATTTGTTTAAACTAAAAGTGCAGACCATATTGGTCTGCACTTTTAGTTTTATAAGAATTATTTTAAGGTGATTTTATGTATTTATTCAAATATTGCTTCTGTTTTAAAGGCTGTGCCAAAGTCAGTAAAGTTCATGCTGGCGCCTTTAAAATCGGTTTGATCAAGCACTGCTTTGTCCAGCATAGCATTATTAAGATTGGCGTTCTGTAGCAAAGCCTGACTCAATGTAGCACCGGTAAGATTGGCATTGCTCAGATTAGCATTGTTCATTTTGGCGTTGAAAAGATTGGCGTAGACCAAGACGGCTTCGTGCAGATTGGTGTTGTAAAGCCAGGCATAAGATAAATTAGCCTGTGTAAGATCGGCTTCCAGACAATTACTGCTGTCAAGTGTTGCTTCCTGAAGATTTGTCAGATAAAAGACGGCAAATTGTAAATCGCAGTTGGCGAATTTAGCTCTGAAAGCATTTGCTTGTGTAAAATCTGCTGTTTTTAAGTCACTGCCGCTGAAATTTGTATAGTTCAGCTGTGCTGCTTTGAAACTGGTATTGGCAAGTTCAGCATCGGTCAGCACAGTTTTGGTCAGTACTGCTTTATCGAAAACAGCTCCTGCTAATTTTGTTTTAATCAGCCTGGCACCTGTCAAATTACTGCCGGTGAGATTTGCTCCGGTAAGATCCAGGCTGCTTAGATCAGCACCCGATAAATCACCGTAGGCGCAGCTGCCGCTGCTCATGAGCTGGTTAAGGTCAGAACTGTTATAGGCAGCTGCCGGCGTTGTAGTAAATAGTAAAGTCAGCAGCAGTCCGTAGAAAAGATTTTTCATAGTTATCTCCTTAAAATACATGTTAGTTTTTGTCAAGTAAAGCTGCAAAATCCCTGGGGTCATCAGGCAATTCAGGGATGATTTGCCAAGGGTTGTAACTTTTCAGCTCCTCTGTGTTATACGTAGAACCGGCAAGGATTATTAAACTGCGTGCTTTTATGGCTTGAGCACAAAGAATATCGTTAGGAGTATCACCTACAATGATAACGTTGTCTGGTGTAAGGTCAGGTTCGAGCAAATAAAGTCTTTGATAGGCTGTTTTTGCAAGCTCACAGCGGTCTTCACTCAACTCACCGCAGGCGCTGTAACGGCTGTCGAAGTATTGTGCGATCCCGTAATGACGCAGTTTGGCAAAGGCACCGGCCCTAGTATTACCAGTGAGCAGACATGTTTTATAGTTCGTCTGCTGCTTGGAAAAATACTGCAGAGTTTCTTTGACGTTAGGCATCAGGCTGCCGTGATGCGAGGGCAAATATTTTTCCAGCAGCTGATGATAATGGATCAAAAGGCCTGCGGCGTCGGCGGCATTGCAGCTGCCCTTGATATCCTTTATTGTTTGTTTAAAGATAAAGGAGTCTGTCATTCCGGCCAGCGGATGAGAGAATTGAAAATTTTCGATGCCAAAGCGGCATTTGATTGCATCGCGCAAAGCGTCGACACCAGCTAATCCTGTTTTCAAAAGCGTACCGTCTATGTCCCAAAAAATATATTTCATAGTTTACTCCAAAATAGTTTAATTATATATTTACCTATTATTTTAACAGAGAATTTGCTCTAGGAACAGAAAAAAAGAAAAAAGCTGCCTGAAGGCAGCTTTTACATTGAACGTGGTTTCATCATAAGTTTAGAAAGTTTATTACCGATAGTACGGGCACGGCGTATAGTTTTGATGTTGGATTTACGGCGTGGTTTCATATCGCTTTCACTGCCGAAATCACCGCGGTCAAGGTAAGTGATCTTCGATTTGTCAGGATCAAAATAATTACGCAGGAAACGCGCTAATCCGTCTGGGTCGGCATCTTTGAAACAGGTGAAAACATCAATAGTGACAAAGCCAAGATCCGGATATAGATGCAGGGTCACATGACCTTGCTTGCAATGTGAAAAAACAGAATATTCGTTGATGCCTTCTTCGCAGTTGATATAGGTTTCCCGCGGCTGCATGGCGAAATCTGCGGCTGCGCTTTGAATGGTTGCCTGAACGCCGGAAGCGTCGCTTAAAAGCAGATCGCTGCAGTTATACATATCTATAGCTATTTGTGTTCCAATTGATTTCAAGGTAGTTCTCCTTTCAAAGAGGCGAGCTTTAATTTTTAAAATAAAATGTTGGTTGGAGTATAAACAACTTAATATATTATAGCTAAAAAATAGCTTGCTGTCAAAGTTTATTCATGGTTACAGGTGTGAAAAGAATATGGCCAAAAGTTTTGTTTTATTTGAAAACGTGTTATAATAAACGAGAACATTTGTTTTGTACGGTGGTGGAATAATGCAAGAATTGCAGGGCGTTATTGATAATATAGTTTTTCAAAGTGAAGATAACCAGTTCAGTGTTTTCAGGGTGAAAACTGACCATGACAAAGGTAAGGTAAGTGTCGTTTACCGGGGACCGGCTCCTTTTTTGGGAGAGTCGGTAGAGCTCAGCGGCAGCTGGGGCGAACACGCCAAGTTCGGCAGACAGTTTCGTGCTGAGGTCTGCCAGGCTATAAAACCTTCAACTACCGATGGTGTGGAGCGTTTTTTGGCTTCAGGTGCGGTCAGGGGCATTGGTAAAACTATGGCCGCCCGTATCGTTGAGCATTTTGGCTCAGATACGCTGGATGTTTTATCTTTATCACCGCATCGGCTGACCGAGATTTCAGGTATCGGCAGAAAGAAGGCCGAAGCTATTGGGATGTCTTATGCAGAGTTGTCGGATATGCGGGAATTGATGGTGTATTTGGAATCGCACGGCGTCAGTGCTAATTATGCACCGAAGCTGCAGGCGCAATATGGAGCTACGGCGATGAAAAGGATTCAGGAGAATCCATGGTAATATCACTAGCCTGGCTAGTGATATTACCGGTATCGGTTTTAGAACTGCAGATAAGATTGCCTTGGCGACCGGGATGGACGGCGCCTGTGAGGAACGGATTAAAGCCGGGGTGGAATATGCGCTAAATCAGGCTGCTTCAGCAGGGCATACCTGTGTACCTGAGGAGTTACTGCTGCGCGAAACAGTGAGGCTACTGCAGGTCAGTAGCAGCGTTGTCAATGATGTTTTTCAAAAGTTTTTGGCAGAGGACATGCTGCGTACGGAAGAAGTTGGCGGTTTACGGCTGATCTATCCTGAGTATTTGTATCAGGCGGAAGTTCAGACTTCTAAAAGGCTGCTTAAATTACGCGATCTGGCTGATGCGTTGGAAAAAGTCAATGTTGATAAGATTATTGGGCAATGGGAGTCTGAAGCCGGTATTGTATTGGCTGAGGCACAGAAAGAAGCTATTCATGCTTCTTTAAAATATGGTGTGTTTGTTCTTACAGGCGGGCCTGGTACAGGTAAAACGACTGTAATCAAGGGGATTTTGGCAGTGCTGGAAAAAGCTGGCTGTCGGATACTCCTGGCAGCGCCTACGGGACGCGCTGCCAGGAGGTTGGCCGATTCATCCGGGCATCCTGCGGTAACAGTACATAGGTTACTGGAATATACGCCGAATGGCGGCGGCTTTAACTTTGGCAAGAATGACGGTGATCCTCTGGATGCCGATGCAATTATAATCGACGAAGCTTCGATGCTGGATATTACGCTTACTTACTGTCGGCTGATTTTTGTCGGCGATGTCGACCAGCTTCCGTCTGTTGGTGCCGGATCTGTTTTAAAGGATATTATCCGTTCGCAGAAAATGCCTGTTGTAAGATTAGAAAATGTTTTTCGTCAGGCTGAGATAAGCCCTATTGTGCGTAATGCACATAGGATAAACCGCGGGCAGATGCCTGAGTGGGAGCCGAGCAGCGATTTTACTTTTGTAGAGATCGAGAATGAATTTGATGCGGCGGAATATGTGGCTAATATTTATGCTAGATTGACGCAGCAAAGTGACTGGCAGTCCGTACAGGTCTTATCGCCTATGCATAAGAATCCCTGTGGCGTTCAGAACCTTAACCATTTGCTTCAGCAGCGGATCAATCCTCCGGAGCTGAATAAAAGTGAGGTCAATACGCCTGGAAATGTTCTGCGGGCCGGTGATAAGGTGATGCAGATTCGCAATAACTATGAGAAAGAGGTTTTCAATGGTGATATTGGCAGGATCGTGTATATAAATGGCCGCAATGTTACTGTTGATTATCCTGAGCGTGCTGATGGTGAGTATGTAACTTATACACCTAATGAAATTGATGAATTGCAGCTTGCATACGCGATGAGTGTACATAAATCGCAGGGGAGCGAGTATCCGACGGTTATTTTGCTGATGGTTCCAGGGCACTATATCATGCTGCAGCGGAATTTGTTGTATACAGCAGTAACGCGTGCACGGCAGAAGGTTATTTTAGTAGGAACGAAAGCGGCGGTACAGACTGCGGTGGATAATGACAGAACGAGAAAACGTTATTCGCTGTTGGCGGAACGACTGCAGGAGCAGGTAGATATTTTTTAAGGACGTTATAAATTTAGGGAAAGGTGATGCATAATCACCCATGTTTATACGGTTGATAAAAAAATGGTATGCGCTGTTACTATCGGTATTTTGGGCACGAAAGTGCGCCGGCTGCGGTCAGATCTCTGAAGACGGTTTGTTTTGCAGTGTTTGCAGAGAAGTGTTATTGCAGCCTTTGTGGCTGTCGGGTCGTGAAGCTTTAGATGGTGTGGGGATGTTGTTCAGGTATAACGGCGCTTTAAAAACGGCATTACAAAATGTAAAGTTTAAGAACCGCAGGGATATTTTGGAGCTGTTGGCAGAAGAATGCTGCCGGATTAGTGTTGACGGCTGGCCGGAATTTCTGCGGAATATTTTAAGTAAGCGTGATGTAATGATTGTACCAATACCAACGTCAAGGCAAAGGACAAGAGCGAGGGGATTCGAGATCCCGCTGGTTTTATTTAAAAATACTGATGCCGAATATTGTTTGACTCCGGCTCTGACGAGAAGGCGTGAAACTGTTCCCCAGTATGATTTAAGCCCGCAGGAACGAAAAATGAATTTAGAAGATTGTTTTGCTGTTACACAAAATGTTACCGGTAAAACTGTGATTGTTGTAGATGATATTTTTACTACTGGAGCGACAATGGAAGAGGCTGCCCAAACTTTGAAAAATGCTGGAGCTGTAGAAGTTTATGGACTTGCCTTTTGCGGCAGTATCGAAAATTATGGACAAATACAATAAAAAACTTGCTGCCAGTGTCTGACAGCAAGTACAAGTAGTCGATATTATTATTTTTTTTGTTTGATAATTTTACTGGGAATAACTGATTGCATGAACGCTTTTACAACATTAGGGTCAAAATCAAGCCCTGCTTTGTTTTGCAGTTCGATAATTGCTTCGCTGTGTGTTTTCTGCCATTGCTGGGTGCAGGGATTAATAAATTTATCATAGTGGTCTGCTACAGAAATAATTCTGGCTCCCAGAGGAATGTTTACGCCTTTAAGGCGTTTGGGATATCCGGTGCCGTCCCATTTTTCATGGTGGGCATGAATGATGGGGATAATATGGCTGAAACCTTGGATATTTTCAAGCATGCTTGCGCCAGCCTGGCAATGCCGTTTGTAGATAGACATTTCGCGGGTGCTCAGGTAAGGGGCTTTCATAAGGATCATGTTGGGCACGGAAAGACTGCCTATATCGTGCAGCAATGCTGCGGTTTTGATACAGGAAACTTCTGCCGGCGGTAATCCCAGCTTGGCGGCGATGCTGGCAGCATAGTTGGCGACCTGCTGGCTGTGCATATAAAGCGCCTTATTCTTATGTTGTAGCATTTTCAAAAAGAATTCGCAGATTTCCGAAGTTTGTCCGTCGTCAGGAAAATCTAAGAATTGGGGTATGGCAATCATAAACAATCCGTCCTCATTCACATGGTGATAATAGTATACTACGAAAAAGTTGATTAGCAAAGACACTTGCAAAAATTTTTGCTTAATGTATAATTATAAATACAACTCAGGTCTGTGGTTGCAAGTCGAGGCCAGTTGCGGGCAAAACGATCCACGTAAGCAATCAAAGTATTGTGAGCACGGCGCAGCTTAGAAGTAAGTCCTGCCGCAAAGGCGAGAGGGGTAGTAGTGGGGAGCTCTGAAAAGCTTATGAGCGAACCCTCCAGCAGGCGAGTGTGGGGGCGAAAACCAGGTCAGCTGAGTTGTCTGTGAAATTTGTACCGTTATTAAAAATAACGGTATTTTTTTATTGCCTGCCGTGATATTTAGTACTATAATAAGAAAATATTATAAATAGAAGCGGTTGGAAAGCTGCTGAATTGATTTGGAGGGGTAAAAATGAAAAAGATTGGATTTTTAATGATGGCTTTTTTAATGATGGCTTTATTGGCAATGCTTGCATTGCTGGCTGCCGGCTGTGGCGGTTCACAGGAAGCTCCCAAGAAGGCAGAAACGGAAAAGGTATTAAGGGTTGGTACCGAACCGGCTTTTGCACCATTTGAGTTTCAAAAAGAAGGCTCGGATGAATTTACTGGCTTTGATATGGATCTTATTCGTGCTATTGGTACGAAGCTTGGTTATAAAGTAGAGATTTCTTCTATGGGCTTTGATGCTTTGATCCCGGCGTTGAATTCAGGAAATATTGATGTTGCGATCGCTGGGATGAGTATTACTGATGAACGTAAAAAAGTAGTGGTGTTTTCTGACCCATACTATACTTCTGGCCTGATCGTAATGGTAAAAAAAGATGATGATACAATCAAAGGCTTCAGTGATTTGGAAGGAAAACGAATTGCTGTGCAGATCGGGACCACAGGAGCTAATAAAGCAGGCGAAGTTAAAAATGCCAAGGTAACCGCGTTTAACGACAATACTGCTGCTGCTATGGAACTGAAAAACGGCGGTGCCGACGCTGTAATTAATGACAGCCCTGTTTTGAAGTATTATTTGCAGCAGGGGGGGAGCGCTGACGCAAAGGTTGTCGGTGCGGTCATGAATTCGGAGGACTATGGTATTGCAGTAAAAAAGGGCAATGATAAGCTGGCTGCTGAAATTAATAAAGCTTTAGCCGAAATGAAACAAAACGGAGAATATGATAAATTATATAAAACATGGTTTGGTGAAGAAAAGAAATAATATTCGTATAACTTTAGGTTGCGCCAGGCCGTTTTTAGTTATATAATTAACAAATATAAAGGGCTGCGTGTCCTTGAGTGCAGTCCAGATATTTTTCTGGAGGTTGTAAAATGAAAAAATATTTACTTATGGCAATGGCTGTTTTAGCAGCTTTGTCCTTAATGGTAGCCGGTTGCGGCGGCAAAGAAGAAGCTAAAAAAGCTGAACCTGCAAAAGTTCTGCGTGTGGGCACTGAACCTACTTTTGCACCGTTTGAATTCCAAAAAGAAGGCTCTAAAGAATATACTGGTTTTGATATGGACCTTATCCGGGCCATTGGCAAACAGATGGGTTACAAGGTTGAAATCATGAATATGGGGTTTGATGCGTTGATCCCTGCATTGAGTTCCGGTAATATTGATACCGTAATTGCTGGTATGAGTATTACTCCTGAGCGTCAGGAGGCAGTACTGTTCTCCGCCCCTTATTACAGATCCGGTTTGGTAGTTATGGTACAGAAGAACAATGATACCATTAAAGGTATCGAGGATTTGGTAGGTAAAAGAATTGCTGTCCAAATCGGTACTACCGGCGCAGCTAAAGCAGAAAGCGTAAAAGATGCCAAAGTAACGGCATTCAACACGAATACAGAAGCTGCTATGGAATTAAAGAATGGCGGCGTGGATGCTGTTATCAACGACAGCCCGGTAGTTGGCTATTATTTGGCACAAGGCGGTAGTGCTGATGCCAAAACTGTAGGCGATGTGCTTGAAGCTGAGGAATACGGCATTGCAGTTAAAAAAGGCAATGATAAATTAGCTGCTGAAATCGATAAAGCTCTGGCCGAATTGAAGAAAAACGGCGAGTATGACAAGATTTACAAAACCTGGTTTGGTGAAGTAAAGAAATAATATGGTCATATCTGGATGCGGAGTACATCAACGGTGACGGTGGTGTACTCCGTATTTTCTTTGGTGAATTTTAAAGAGCTGACAATGAAAGGGAGACAAACTGCATGGATATTAATTTCAGCTTGATTTGGGATGCCTTGCCCTTGCTGCTGGCTGGTGCCGGTATTACGATCGAAATAACGGCTTTAAGCGTAGGCTTTGGCCTTTTGATAGGTATGACAGTCGGTATAGCACGTCTTGCCAGTATAAAACCGGTGCCAGTTATTTTGCTAATTGTTATGTGGATTTTATTCGTGGAACGCCGCTTCTGGTACAGATATTTTTGGTTTATTTCGCTTTGCCGGGAATTATTGGGCACCGCGTGGATCCCTATTTTGCAGCAATTTCTGCCTGTTCTATCAATAGTGGTGCTTATATTGCGGAAATTTTCCGTGCCGGTATCCAATCAATTGATAAGGGTCAAATGGAAGCTGGCCGTTCTTTAGGAATGAGCTGGGCGCAGACTATGCGTTATGTTATTATGCCGCAGGCCTTTAAACGCATTATTCCGCCTTTGGGCAACGAGTTTATTGCAATGTTGAAGGATTCTTCATTGGTTTCTGTTATTGGGTTTGAAGAACTTACGCGTCGTGGTCAGTTGATTATCGCCCGTACATATGCATCCTTCGAAATTTGGATGGCTGTAGCTGTTATTTATTTGATTATGACTTTTACGGTTGCCCGTCTCGTAGGGATGTTGGAACGGAGGTATGATACGAAATGAATGAAGCAATGATTAAAATAACTGATCTGCGAAAAAGTTATGGTAATCTAGATGTTTTAAAGGGTATTGATTTGACAATTGCTGAACGCGAAGTTGTGGTAATTATTGGACCATCTGGCAGTGGTAAAAGTACTTTACTGCGTTGTATAAATTATTTGGAAGAACCGACAGGCGGCAGTATAGTTATTGACGGTATACCGTTGACAGGGGAAAGCAAATATTAATGAAATACGTAAAGAAGTCGGGATGGTATTCCAGCGTTTTAATCTGTTCCCGCATATGACTGTTCTTGAAAATTTAGTGCTGGCGCCAATGAAGGTGCGTGGTATCAGCCGCAGTGAGGCAGAACAAACGGCACAGGAACTGTTGATAAAAGTTGGCTTGGATGATAAAGCAAATGCTTATCCTGATCAGCTTTCCGGTGGACAGCAGCAGCGTGTAGCGATTGCAAGGGCTTTGGCAATGAAACCTAAAGCATTGTTGTTTGATGAACCCACTTCTGCTCTCGATCCGGAAATGATCAATGAAGTATTGGATGTCATGAAAAGCCTGGCCAAAGAAGGTATGACAATGGCAGTGGTAACTCATGAGATGGGGTTTGCCCGTGAAGTCGGTGACAGGGTCATTTTTGTAGATGGCGGAGTTATCGTAGAGCAGGGAGAACCAGAAGAGGTTTTTTTGCATGCGAAAGAAGAACGCACGCGCAGCTTTTTATCCAAAATATTATAAGTGTTACTAAGGTTAATTGGGTGTTTTATTACCCGAAGTGTTACATTAGTATCAATTGTAAACTCGCATGTGAAATTTTTGAGACATGCGAGTTTTTTGTTACTTTATCAGCAGGAGATTTGCGGAGCGCGGCGAATTACTATATTAAAGCAAGCAGAGAGCTTGCGATCCCATCACCTTGGGGAATTCAAGGAGGTATGAATTATGAACGTAAACGTACGTGGTAAAAACATTGATGTAACTCCGGCATTAAAAGATTATGTCGAAAAAAAGATTACGAAAGTAACGAAACAGTTTAAAACTGTCGGTGATATTTCAGCAGTTTTGAAAGTGGAAAAAGGTAATCATATTGTGGAAATTACTGTACCGGCGAGTGGGATCTTGCTGAGAGCACAGTAAGAATAAATCTTTTGCTATGCATCCAATGACTGCAGAAGAAGCTATTTTACAAATGAACCTTTTGAATCATGATTTCTTCGTTTTTTATGATCCTGATTTTGGTGGCGTGAACGTGGTTTATCGTCGTAAAGATGGTAATTACGGTTTGTTGGCTCCGGAATTAAAATAAGCGGCAATATTAAATAGGAAAATAATTTACTGAAAAATAATTTACTGAAAGTTCACAAAAAGCCTGGGGTTGAAGCCCCGGGCTTTTTGACTTTTGCAGGCTTTTCTGCTAAAATTTTAAGTTAGGTATAGTGTTTTTTATTGTAAAAATTTAAGGAGTGATTATTTTGCTCGAAGGTTTGTTGAAAAAAATTTTTGGTGACCCGAATGAAAAAGAATTAAAAGAGATCGGAGTCATTGTCGATAAAATCAACGCATTAGAAAAAGATATGGTAGGCTTAAGCTCTGCAAATCTGGCCGCTAAGACAGCTGATTTTAAAGTACGGTTATCTAAAGGTGAAACATTAGATGATATTTTACCTGAAGCATTCGCAGTTGTCCGTGAAGCGGCCAAACGTGTCTTAGGCATGCGCCATTTTGATGTGCAGCTTATTGGCGGTTGTGTTCTGCATCGTGGTAAAATTGCTGAAATGCGCACTGGTGAAGGTAAAACTCTGGTAGCTACTTTGCCGGCATACTTGAATGCGTTGACAGGAAAGGGCGTTCATGTCGTTACGGTCAATGAATATCTGGCTCGCCGTGACAGTGAGGATATGGGGCGTGTTTTTAAATTTTTAGGCCTTTCCGTAGGTCTTATTGCGCATGCGCTTGATTATCCGGACCGCAAAGCTGCTTATGCTGCTGATATTACCTATGGCACTAATAACGAGTTCGGTTTTGATTATCTGCGTGATAATATGGTCGTTGACGAAGATCAAATGGTACAACGGCCTTTAAATTATTGTATTGTCGATGAAGTTGACAGTATTTTGATTGATGAAGCGAGAACTCCGCTTATTATCTCCGGACCTGGCGAAAAATCTACTGATTTGTATAAAGTTTTGGCTCAGGTAGTTGCTAAAATGGATGAAGGGGAAGATTATACTGTTGATGAAAAGCTGAAAACAGTTGCCCCTACTGAAATTGGTATTGCTAAAGCTGAAAAAATGCTGGGCATAGAAAATATGTATGATACTGAACACGGCGTTGATTTTTCACATCAGCTGATGTGTGCTTTGAAGGCCAAAGCTATTATGCACCGTGATAAAGATTATGTTGTAAAAGACGGCGAAGTTATCATTGTTGATGAATTTACAGGCCGGTTAATGTTTGGCCGTCGTTTTTCGGAAGGCTTGCATCAGGCTATTGAAGCTAAAGAAGGTGTTAAAGTTGAGCGTGAAAGTCAGACTTTGGCGACTATTACCTTCCAGAACTATTTCCGTATGTATGAAAAACTTTCCGGTATGACTGGTACTGCTAAAACAGAAGAACAGGAATTCCAGAAAATTTACGGACTTGACGTTGTTGTTATTCCTACCAATAAACCTATGGTCAGGATTGATTATCCTGATGTTATTTTGAAAACGAAACGCGCTAAATATAAAGCCGCTGTTAATGAGATTGAAGAATGCCATAAGTCTGGACGACCGGTACTGGTGGGTACTACTTCCATCGCTCAGTCAGAAGAATTATCGGCGATGCTGAAACGGCGCGGGATTCCGCATAATGTTTTGAATGCTAAATATCATGAAAAAGAAGCTGAAATAATTTCCGGAGCCGGTCAATATGGCGCTGTTACCATTGCTACGAATATGGCTGGCCGTGGTACGGATATTGTCTTGGGCCGCCGTATTGATAATCAGCTGCGTGGCCGCTGCGCTCGTCAAGGTGATCCTGGTTCTTCAAAATTTTTCTTGTCTTTGGAAGATGACCTGATGCGTTTGTTCGGTTCTGATAATATTTCCAGTATTATGGACAAACTGGGGATGGAGGAAGATGAACCGATTGAACCATAAGCTTGTTACCCGTTCTATCGAATCGGCTCAGAAAAAAGTTGAAGCCAGAAACTTTGCTATTCGTAAACAGGTTTTGGAATATGACGATGTTATGAATCAGCAGCGTGAGGTTATTTACGCCCAGCGTAAAAAGATCCTGCAGCAGGCAAATCTGCGTGATACTATTATGGATATGATACATAAAGTTGTAGACCGTACGATGGCGATGTATGCGCCGCCGGAAGTTTATTCAGAGGATTGGGATTTGCAGGCATTAATTGCTTATGCTGAGGAGTTCTATGCTCCGGCTGATTTGCTGCAGATTGATTATCTGCAAAACCTCAGTCGTGAAGAGCTGGAAGAATATCTGCATAAAGTTGCCGATGAACATTACGCTGAACGCGAGGATGCTATTACACCTGAATTAATGCGCGAACTGGAAAATCTTGTAATGCTTAAAGTTGTCGATAACCATTGGATGGAGCATTTGGATTCTATGGATTTGCTGCGTGAAGGTGTAGGTCTGCGGGCTTATGGACAGAAAGATCCGTTGGTTGAATATAAATTTGAAGCCTATGATATGTTCCAGGCGATGATTGACGCTATTCAAGACGATGTAGTACGCTATATTTACCGTGTAAATGTTGTGGCGCAGCCTAAGGTTGAAAATCGGTTGGAAAACGCATCCACTAACAACCCGGGGGAAGGCGATGATATTAAAAAACAGCCTCTGGTAAAAGGTGAAACGACCGGACGAAATGATCTTTGTCCCTGTGGCAGCGGTAAAAAATATAAAAATTGCTGCGGGCAGGATAAGTAAGATTTACAGAAATTTATAGTTGGTTTTAGTTACAGTAAAGTTGAAGCGGTAAGTTTCAACTTTACTGGTGTTATTAAGAGAGGATGTGAAGGTAGTGTTGATTGAGGAATATAAACCGGAGATTGCAGCATTAAAACAGAAACTAGAGGAAATGAGGGGATCTCTTTGACGTAGTTGTCAAAGAGGACCGTATTGCAGAATTAGAACATAAAATGGGTGCACCTGGATTTTGGGATGAACCTGAAACGGCGCAGAAAACTGCTCAGGCTGTAACGCAGTTGAAAGAAGAGGTAGAAACATTTCGTTCTTTGGAAACCAGAGTAGAGGACATGGAAGTTTTGTGCGAACTGGCGCTGGAAGAAGATGACGAAAGTCTGTTACCTGAAATGGAAGAAACGCTGGTTTCTATTCGTACTGATGTTGAACATTTAGAATTAGGCATGCTTTTGAATGGCGAGTACGACGCCAATAATGCTATTCTTACATTACATGCCGGTGCCGGCGGAACAGAAGCGCAGGATTGGACTTCTATGCTGCTGCGTATGTTTTCCCGCTTTGCTGAACGTGAAGGCTATGAAGTGGAAATGCTCGATTATCTTCCGGGAGATGAAGCTGGTGTTAAAAGTGCTACGCTTCAGATTAATGGACATAATGCTTACGGATATTTGAGAAGTGAAAAGGGTGTACATCGTCTGGTGCGTATTTCTCCGTTTGATGCGAATGCCCGCCGGCATACTTCTTTCGCCGCGGTGGATGTTATGCCGGAACTGGATGACAGCGTTGCAATTGACATCAATCCTGCAGATTTGAAAGTTGATACCTATCGAGCTAGTGGTGCTGGTGGACAGCATGTAAATAAAACGAGCTCTGCTGTGCGTATGACGCATCTTCCTACTGGAATAATAGTACAGTGCCAGACGCAAAGATCACAGATCCAGAACCGGGAACGGTGTTTGCAGCTTCTTCGTGCAAAGCTATATGAATATGAACGAGCTAAGCAGGATGCTTTAAAAAGCGATATCGCCGGTGACTATCAGGACATAGAATGGGGCAGTCAGATCCGTTCATATGTATTCCAGCCTTATAAACTGGTTAAAGATCATCGTACTAATGCTGAAACAGGTAATGTGCAGGCTGTCATGGACGGTGGTTTGGAAATGTTTGTTGAAGCGTATCTGCGCAGCCAGCAAAAGAAACTGTAATTATTGAAAAAGAAATTTTGAATTAGGTGGAGATCAGCTGATGAAAAGCCGTTATAACCCGGTACTTATTGCGATAATAGCTATAGGACTGATAGTTTCATTATGGTTGAACTATCAGCGTCATGAAATTGAGCAGCGCAACGATACTGTTGAAATGGCAATGGAATATGAAGGGCTGGAACATATAGCGAACTGGGAAGGCTTGTCTTTAAATGACGTTCTGGCAGGATTTAAAAAGGCCGGAGTTACAAGTCTGGTAGTGTTTGATACTACCTTAGAGAAGCTTAACAACAACGGTTCTATTGTAGCTGTTACTGGGGAGGAGCTGCTAAAAGGCTCTGCTTTGGGCGGCGACGGTGGTAAATTTGCTCCTGTACTTTCCGAAGGTATTGTAGTGCCTAATGCTGTCTATGTGACTGTCGGAACGTCATATGATGTTTTGACAGAAGTGGTGGAGGATCTGTATCTGCGTTATGGCAAGGACCGTTTGCGGATAGTAAACAACGAACCGCAGATAATTGAGATTTTAGGTAATCCAATGGTCATTACAGAAGAAAATTATGACAGCAAGCCTGGCGTTATGCAAGCTCCTTTAGGCCTTTCAACAGAAGAAATGCGCAAAGCAAAAGCTTTCGGCTTTAATGTTATCGTCAGACCAATGAATTATTTGCCTAATGATTATGATAAAATCAGGAGTATTTTTCGTAGGATCGATAAGTCTGGTGCCAATGTAACCGGGTATATAGGCTGTGGTCGTGAAGTAGTTGGTTATCCGGATTACATTGCCTATATGGCTCATAAGTTAAAGAAACAGAATATGACTTTTGGAATGGTAGAACATTATACACAGCTGCAGTTTGCTGCAATGGACGGACTCCTTCCGTTAGCTGAGCATATGGATTATCGTGTTGCACGTACATATATTATTGACAAAGCCGAGCAGAGAAAACTGAAAATGCCAGAAGCTTTGAGACGTTGGGCTCTTACAGATGAAGAACGTAATATCCGTATCAACTATATCAAACCGTTTATGATCCCTCAGGAAGGCAGGGATATTTTAGAGCTTAATTTAGATTATGTTTCGAAAATTGCCGACGATGTACAGGCAAGAGGATATAAGCTTGGACCGGCAGGAGTTTTTTCTAAAAATACTACTGACGGTAAGTTTGTTCCATATTTCCCAGAACGGGCCTGGTTAGTGCCGCTGGCATTTGCTATTCTGGCCGGTGGGATTATGTATTTAACCTTGCTGTTTAATTTCAGTAAAAAAATACAGTATATGTTATTGCTGACTGGCGGTATTGTTGCCAGTGTAACTTTGCTGAAATTTGGCGGAATCCTTACACGTCAGTTACTGGCTTTGATTGCGGCAACTGTTTTCCCAGTATTATCGATGACAGTTATTGTCGAACTTTGGGAGTCCTGCAAAAAAAATACCCCAAACACGCTGAAGATTATTATCAGTGCTACATGGCAGCTGGCTTTGGCTGTGATACTTTCTTTAATTGGAGCATCTTTTGTAGCGGCTGTTTTAGGCGACAGCAGGTTTTTCCTGGAAATTGATATTTATAAAGGGGTAAAATTAACGTTTATTTTACCTGTGCTGTTGATTTCTCTATGGTATATGCAGCGATTTAATGTTCTCAGCAAAGGCCAGATTGGAAATATTGCTGTGCACCTGAAAAATTTTTTCAGTACCAGGATAACAGTAAAACATGTTGCATTTTTGGGTGTATTGGCTTTTGTAGCATATATTTTTGTTGGTCGCAGCGGTCATACCGCTGGGGTTCCGGTTCCGGCTCTTGAAATTAAAATGCGTCTGTTCCTTGAGCAGATGATGTATGCACGCCCGCGTGAAAAAGAATTTATGATTGGACATCCCGCGTTTTATTTAGCGGCATTTGCGGCGTATAAACAGGCACCGCGTTTATGGCAGATGCTGTTAGTGGTTGGAGCTACTATTGGGCAGGGATCTTTAGTGCAGACTTTTGCACATATGCGTACTCCTGTTATCATGAGTTATATTCGTGCCGTCGACGGCTATGCTCTGGGTGCTGTATTAGGTATCATTGCTGTTATCGCCGTTTCTATTTTGCTGCCTTATGTGCAGAAATGGCAAAGGAGATTCTTAGAGCATGAGTAAAATTTTGATTTCCGGTTACTACGGGTTTGCTAATGCCGGTGACGAAGCCATGCTTACTGCTATTATAGAATCGTTGCGGCAAGTGGAGAAAAACGTAGAACTGACCGTGTTGTCAGGCAATCCGGAAGACACTGCGGCTAAACACCAGGTTTGCAGTGTATATCGCTTCAATCCGTTAGGGATTATTCGGGCGATGAAAGATTCTGAATTGATTATTTCAGGAGGCGGAAGCCTGCTTCAGGACGTGACCAGTAAACGAAGTTTATTATATTATCTTAGCATTATTGGATTGGGAAAATTTTTTGGTAAAAAAGTAATGCTTTTTGCTCAAGGCATTGGACCTATTAGAGCCAAATGGGCTCGAAAATTGACAAGTTTGGTTTGCAATGAGGCAGATTTGATTACAGTAAGAGATAGTGAGTCTGCAGCGGAACTTATTGAAATGGGCGTAAAACCCGAGAAGATAACGGTTACGGCTGATTCAGTACTTTCGCTTAATCCCGTAACTAAAGAATGCGGGCAGTACCTGCTGCAGGAGGCTGGTGTAGATTTAACCAAGCCCGTCATAGGTATTTCTGTACGTCCTTGGTCTGGTGACAGTCAATGTTTTCAGGTTTTGGCTGAAGCTGCTTCCAAATTGCAGCAGAGCTATGGGGCGCAGCTGATTTTGTTGCCGCTGCAGTATTCTGTTGATGTAAAAGCCTGTGAGAAACTGCGTAAAGCTTTGGTTTGCCAAAAGGATATATTTTTATTGAATGAAAAATATAATACTGAGGAATTTCTTTCTATCATAGGAAATTTTGACCTTTTGATTGGAATGCGGCTGCATGCATTGGTTTTTGCTGCTGTAATGCAAACGCCGCTGCTGGCAATATCTTATGACCCTAAAGTAGATAGCTTTGTAAACGCTATTGGTGAAAAACCTATTGGAACGGTTGAAAAAATTGATAGAGATACGATTGTTCAGGCTGCTGTAGCTGGTTGGCAGAAAACTCCGCTTGAACAAAATAAGAATATTGAAATTTTGCGGCATAAAGCGCAGATCAACTCTGATAAAGCTTTTGCTTTGCTAAAAAAGGTTGAAGAAAAACGATGAATTGGGATTTGTCGTGATGATAAAGACTGACGTAATTGTTTGAGTGTTGAAGAGAAGGGAGCTTTCACCATGCTTTTAATGACCGATGTCAGTAAAACATATCCAAGCGGTTCAGTAGCTTTGCGTGATGTCAATATCCATATCCAGCCTGGCGAATTTGTTTTTGTGGTCGGGCCGAGCGGTGCCGGAAAATCCACTTTTATTAAGATGCTTTTTCGTGAGGTAATACCAACTACTGGCAATATATATGTAAATGGTGTGGATCTATTGGAGCTTAAAGAAAAGGAAATTCCTTATTTGCGCAGACAGTTAGGGATTATTTTTCAAGATTACAGGTTACTTCCTGATCGCACTGTTTATGACAATGTTGCTTTTGCTATGCAGGTTATAGAGACTCCCTATCGTAAAATCAAGCGCCGCGTGATGAGTGTGCTGGATTTAGTTGGATTGCGTAAACGGGCCAATTCTTATCCAACGGAATTATCAGGTGGCGAACAGCAGCGTGTAGCGATCGCACGTGCGATTGTTAATGATCCGCTGCTTGTAATTGCTGATGAGCCAACAGGTAACCTTGATCCGGAAACAAGCTGGGATATAATGCGTATTTTCAGTGAGATCAATGAAAGTGGAACTACTATCGTGATGGCGACACATGATAAAGAAATCGTTGATAATATGGAAAAACGAGTTATTGCCATTGAAAAAGGGTCGATTGTTCGTGATGATTTAAAAGGGGTATACGGTTATGAGTCTTAGTACAAAAGAATATTTTATCCGGGAAACCTATAAATCTATCAAACGTAACGGCTTGATGAGCCTTGCTTCGGTGTCTACTGTGGCACTTTCATTACTTGTTTTAGGTATGTTTCTGCTGATTTTTATCAATACCAATAATTTAGCGCAATATCTCGAAAGTCAGGTGCAGATTACTGTTTATATGGAAGATTCTGTTGAAGCCCCTGGGCTAAGCGATATGAAGCAGACACTGGAGAATTTGCCCGGTGTTCTAAGCGTGACAGAGGTCAGTAAGCAAGAAGCTCTTTCCAGATTTAAGGAACGGTTGGGGCAGCAGGAAAAGTTGCTGCATTCATTAGGAACTGATAATCCTTTTCCTAATTCATTTGAAGTGCAGGTAGACAGACCTGATAGAATTAATGAACTGGCGCCGCAGATACACGAAATGGAAGGCGTAGAAACAGCTAAATTCGGTCAGGAAATAGTAGAACATATTTTTCAGATGACGAAAATACTGCGTATTGGCGGTGTTGTTCTGGTAATTTTACTGGCTCTTGCAACATTGTTTATTATTGCTAATACTATTAGGTTAACTGTTTTTGCCAGGAGAAAAGAGGTCAATATTATGAAATATGTTGGCGCTACCGACTGGTTTATCAGGTGGCCTTTTATTCTGGAAGGTATGACGCTTGGTTTTTTTGGGGCGTTGATTGCTAATTTTGTTATTAACGGTACCTATGCGGCGCTTTTGTCTCGTATTTATGCGACACTGGCTTTTTTACCAATGGTTCCGGCATATCCAATGCTCACCTATGTCGATATTTCTATTATTTTAGCCGGAACGGCAATTGGTGCTGCAGGAAGTTATATTTCCTTGCGCAAGTTTTTAAAAGTTTAACAGCGGGAAATAGCTAAAGAACGTGCTCGTCGTGAAGCAGAAGCTGCCAGTGACAGAATGGAAGAGATTGTTGCTGAATTGAATCGTCTGCAGGCAGAGATTAAAGAGATCGAAGCCAAACGTGATAAATTACAGCCACTGATTGACGAAAACCAAGAAGTTTTAGCTGAAAAGAAAGCTAAAATGGAAGGCCGTATGAAGATTTATCGCCAGCGTCTGCGCGATATTTATATCAATGGACAAATCAATTATCTTGATGTATTGTTAGGTGCAAAAGATTTTTCAGATTTTTCTTCAAGAATGTTTTTGTTGCAAAAAATTATCAGCCGCGATTTGGCAATGATGGATACGATCATGAAGGAAACTGCTGAAATTGAAGCGCGTCAGAAAGAATTGGATGCGCAGATGGCTGATATTGAAAAAATGCGCAGTGACCTTGATGAAAAGCAGCAGAAGGCTGAAGCCAGCAAGGAAGAGCGTGCTCAGCTGCTTTATAGGGCTGAAGAAGAAAGTCGCCAGGCTGATGAAGATTATGACCGCTTACTTGCCATTTCTGAGAATATTGCGAGTATGTTGAGAAGCTTGGAACGTAGTTCTTCTATGCCTACGGGCGGTGGAACCGGTAAGTTTATCTGGCCAGTAACAGGTGAGATAACATCTTATTATGGTTGGCGTACACATCCTGTATTTGGCACAACAAGATATCATTCCGGTATGGATATTGCCTGTGATTATGGTACACCGATTGTAGCGGCTGACTCTGGTACAGTAATTTATTCTGGCTGGATGGGCGGTTATGGTTATGCAGTGATGATCGATCATGGCGGAGGACTTGTTTCTTTGTACGGCCATAATCAGGAACTTGCCGTCAGCGAAGGACAATATGTAAATAAGGGTCAGGTAATTTCGTATGCCGGCAGTACTGGCTGGTCGACTGGCCCGCACTGTCATTTTGAAGTACGTATCCACGGCGAGGTAACTGAACCGTTGGATTATTTACCTTGATTTAAGGGAAGATAAGCGAGGCGGGAAGTTATGTTTAAAAAGCGTTTTAGTATGATGACAGTGCTTGTAGCCTGCCTTTGCGCTATAGTTGTTACGCTTGGAGCTATATTTTACAGTATGGAGCGCATTACCGGTGATGCTTTGGGAAGTTTGAAATTTCTCAAGACGTTAGTTTTGGTCCGGGAAAAATTTGTAGAACAGCCAAGTGATGGAAAATTATTTGATGGCGCAGCTACAGGTTTGGTAAAAGCGTTAGATGATCCGTATTCTGTGTATTTGGATCAGCAGAGTTTTAAAGATATCAGTAATGTAACAGAAGGTTTTTTTGGCGGTATCGGCGTAGTAGTTGGTAAAAAGGAGAATAATTTTTGTTGTAGTTGCACCTTTAGAGGGAACGCCTGGAGAAAAAGCCGGTATCAAAGCCGGCGACAAAATAGTTCAGGTCGATGGAAAAAAGACGGCTGGGATGCAGCTTGAAGATGTTGTTGCAATGATTAGAGGCACGCAGGGAACAGAAGTCGAGCTGGTCTTGGACGATAATAAAGGTAACGAACGTACGGTAAGAGTTGTACGTGGCGATATTAAGATCAAGTCAGTTGCAGGAGAAATGCTGCCAGATAGCAGGATTGGCTATATCAGGATTGCTATTTTTAACGAGAATACATCGGGAGAGTTTGCGAAGAAATATCAGGAACTGGAAGAGCAGGGGATGCAGGCACTGCTGTTGGATTTAAGGCAGAATCCTGGAGGAATTTTAGGAGAGTCTGTACGTGTTGCACAATATTTAGTTCCTAAGGGACCGATCGTATCCGTTATAGACAGGGAAGGTCGCAAATATACGGAAGAATCTTATTTGGAGCAAGTGAAGTATCCACTTGCCGTATTAGTTGATCATGGCAGTGCAAGTGCTTCTGAAATCGTTGCAGGAGCTGTGCAGGACACTAAGTCCGGGAAGCTTTTTGGTACTCGGACCTTTGGTAAGGGGTCGGTACAAACTGTATATAGGCTACCTCAGAATACTGGGTTAAAGCTAACTACGGCTAAATATTATACTCCTTCTGGAAGATCTATTAATGGTACGGGTATTACGCCTGATGAAGTTGTGGAACTGCCCGAACAGCCCACAAAGGATATACAGCTGGAAACGGCAGAGAACTATTTACGTAATCTGCAGAAATAATAATTTAAGAACCAATGCCCTCAAGCATTGGTTCTTTTGCTTTTGTTATATTTTTATGATAAAATATTTAAGTATATAAATAATTGATATGGTGATATTATGAAATTATCTGGAGAAATAGCATTAGCAAGTGGTTTTATTTTTGATTATAGCAATATGATAAATACTGATACAATAACACCTGCAGTTATTGAAACTTTGGAGAGTAAGGCTAAAGATGCTGCAGATGCTTTACTGTTAATACGTGAGCAAGGTATGGCAAAGGCACATTTATCTAAAGATGGTACGCCGGAGCATGTGCTTTTTACGAAACTGCCTTTCGTTAAGAATGGCAATCCTAATACGCCGGAGTCTATTGCTAAATTGAAGCAGTTTGGAAGTTATCTGCAGCAGGAGATAGATGCTGTTGTTTTTTTAGGAGTAGGGGGATCTTATCTTGGCAATAAAGTTCTGTTTGATATTTTTGCCGGTTCCGGCTGGAATGTAGGCTGTGAAAAACGCAGGCATGGTTATCCTAGGGTATATTTCTCGGGAAATAATTTAGATGTAGATCAGTATAGTGAAGTTGTGGATGAAGTGGAGTATCTTGCCACGCACAGGCTGGGGAAAAATGAGCAATTCAGAGTATTGCTTGTTCCTATTTCCAAATCTGGTACGACTTTAGAAACTTTAGCAGCGTTTTCTTATTTTTATGAGCAGTGTCAAAAGTCTTCGTTATTGCAAATGGAGGTTGCGGTTGTAACCGATCTTGATGAAGATATATCTCCTTTATATAACTTGGCCAAGGAGAATGTATGGCAGTGTTTTGATATCAAAGAAGGTATTGGCGGCCGATTTTGTATTTTCAGCGATCCAGGATTAATTACTGCTGCCGCTATAGGAATGGATATAGATGCCTTTTTATGTGGAGCAAGGGATATGGAAAATGCATGTCAGTCAGCTTCGCTTGGAGAAAACCCGGCGCTCTTGAACGCAGTCTTGAAGTATGCAGCAGCCGAAAAAGGCGTTGATATTGAAGTTTTTATGCCATATGCGGCGAAAATGAAATCTGTTGGTGAATGGTATGTACAGCTTTTGGCTGAATCTCTTGGGAAGCGTAAAGATCGTAAAGGCAATGTTGTTTATTATGGACGTACTCCGGTTTCAGCTGTTGGTTCCACTGATATGCATGCTCAAACACAACAGCATCAGGATGGAAAAAAAGATAAAGTAATACAGTTTGTTGAAATATTGGAACGTGAGCAGCAGATTGTTTTAAACAATCCCTTTACTCATATCAGCTCATTAAAAAAATATGACGGCTTGTCTGTTGACCATGCTCTGAAAATTGCACTTGCTGCTAATGAAGAGGCTTTGAATAGCGACGGGCGGTTAAATGCGAAATATATTTTGCCTCGGATAGACGAATATTATTTAGGACAGCTGCTTTATTTTCTGATGCTTTCCGTAGCATATGAAGGTGAGTTGGCTGATGTTGACGCCTACGATCAACCGGGTGTTGAAACTTATAAGCAAATCATGAAGCAGAAAATGTCCCACCAGTAGAATTTTAACGTGCCGATATTTTACGGCACGTTTTGTTTTTGTGAGGAAATATGAAAAAGTTTTGGAAATTTATTTTAACGATTATCATAGCAGTCGCAGCGTATGGCTATGAAGCTTATGATTTTGGGTCAGAAGCTCATGAAGCTATTTCACTTTTGCAAGGCCAGCTTGAGGTAAAATTGTTGGATGTTGGGCATGGGGATGCAATTTTATTGAGAAATCAGGCTGTTGCAATACTTGTGGATACAGGTGATTATAAAAATAGTGATATACTTGTTCGCAGATTGAAGACTTTAGGGGTTAGAAAACTGGATGCTTTGATTATTACACATCATCATTTAGACCATTTAGGAGGAGTAATAAAAATATTAAATAATTTTGATGTTAAAAATTTTTATGACAACGGTATTGTAAATCCTCAAAGTGAAATTTCTAAAGATGTAGAGAAATTGATTCTTAACGGAATTTTAAGCCGCCAAATATTAAGTGCTGGGCAAAAACTGGAGTTTGCAGACAATATAAATTTAAAGTTTTTAGCACCTGCTAGTAAAAATGGTTTCCCTGAAAAAGATTTAAATAATAATAGTTTGGTTTTTAAATTGCAGTATGGTGAATTTTCAATGCTTTTTACAGGAGATATTGAAGCAAAGACCGAAAATGATTTGGTAAGTAGATATGGAAAAAAACTGCAGAGCACTGTTTTGAAGGTAGCACATCACGGAAGCAGTACGTCTTCCACTTATAATTTTTTAAAAGCGGTACAGCCACAGCTGGCACTGATAAGCTGTGGCGATAAAGAAAAATATAATCATCCTAATAAAAAGGTATTGGGAACATTTGAGTATTTACAGATTCCTGTTAAAGTCACCAGTCAAAATGGTGAAATTACTTTGAGGACTGACGGAGAAAAATATCAGATTATGACAGATAAATAAAAAACGTCATCTTAAATTTAAGATGACGTTTTTGTTATTTAGAATGTTGCTCCATTTGCAAGGAATACTGGTTCGGCAGAGGTTTTTTCTGCTAAAGTTGTGCCAATATAACCTCGTTTTACCATTGTCTGCAAAACTAAACGCTGTCTTTTTTTACAGCCTTCAGGATTTTCTAGTGGATTGAGTGCAGATGGTGCATAAGGAAGAGCCGCAATAATAGCACATTCGGCAAGCTGCATCTCCTGAGGTAATTTATCAAAATAGGTAAGTGCTGCAGACTTGATGCCAGTGGCACCGGCACCAAAATAAGTTGTATTAAAATAAATCTCTAAAAGCTGGTCTTTACTGTAATGCTGTTCCATAACCAGAGAAAGCAGCGCTTCTTCAGTTTTACGGATCAAAGTCTGCTCTTGTGACAGAAAAAGGTTTTTTGTGAGCTGTTGCGTAATTGTACTGCCGCCTTGAACTACTTCTCCGGCAGTAATATTTACTAATGTAGCACGCAGGATACCGTCAACATCTATGGCGCCATGATTGTAAAAATTGTGATCTTCAATGGCCAGTAAGGCTTGCTGCATTTCAATAGGGATATCTGTGATAGGAACCCACTCAATATCGTTAGTGCGTTCTTGGACAGCTTCTTCAATATTTAGGCTTAGCCAGATTTTTTGTATCGGATCTGGCCAAGTTTGTTTTGGAGGTAAGATAGAAAGTAAAAAAACGGTTGCCTTACTGTGTTCAGCAGGCGGCAGTTGCACAGAATGCTGTGTAGTTGGCGATAGAATCTCTTTTTTGATGGGGTCACCACTGGTAGGATACCAAAAAAAGATACCTACAGCTATAATGATGATAACGAATATTTTGAACATAAGGTACCTCTTTAAATTATTATAATTATTGATTATATTGTATCAGAGATTTTAGAAATAATAAAATAAAAAACACTTACCAATGAATAAAAAATTGAAAAATGTTTTGAAAAAAGGCCTCTAAAGTAGTACAATATTAAATATAATAGGGTTAGTGTTTATAATAATAGACAGATTTTTTTTAAGTAGGATATTTTTAAAAATTTTTCAGAGAAATACTTGCGTGTTTATGCGATAAAGTTGTATAATTACAAATCATAAGTTTTAGGGAGGCTGGATATGAAAGCAAGTGTCATTGGAGCTACAGGTTTTGCCGGAGCCGAGCTGTTGCGATTATTGGATGGACATCCGGAAGTAGAACTTGCTGCGATAACATCTGAAAGCAGTACCGGTGAGAATATTGCTGCTATGTATCCTCATCTGTCTGTACGGATTGAAACTGCATTGGGCAGTTTACAGGATATTGAGCAAATTGCTGATAAAAGCGATGTTATTTTTATTGCTTTGCCGCATGGTCATGCGATGAAGATCGGCAGGCAGTTGAAAATGCACGATACAAAGATAATAGACCTGGGCGGAGACTATAGATTTAAGGATATACGAGTTTTTGAAGAATGGTATAAAGTAAAACACGAAGATCCAGAAACTAAGGCAGTCTATGGCCTGACCGAATTATATAGGGGACAGGTAAAGGATGCTAAAATTTTAGCGAACCCAGGCTGTTATACAACTTGCAGTATTTTAGCCTTGGTACCTTTACTGAAAGCAGGCTTGATTGAAACCCAGGGAATTATTATAGATGCGAAATCTGGAACAACGGGTGCAGGACGGGGTTTGAAGCTGGGTAGTCTCTATTGCTCTGTGAATGAAAATTTTCACGCTTATGGTGTTGCTGGTCACAGGCATACTCCTGAGATCGAGCAGGTTTATAGTGAATATGCCGGAAAAGATGTTGTGATTCAATTTACACCACATTTGTTGCCTGTTGATCGTGGTATTTTAGCGACTTGCTATGCCTCTCTTAAAAATGACGTCAGCGAAGCTCAGGTTCAGGAAGCTTTTGCAGAAATGTATGCTGATGAGTATTTTATTCGTTTGCGCGGTCAGGGTGCTTGCCCGGAAATAAAAAATGTCAGAGCATCTAATTATGTGGATATTGGCTGGCAGATTGATAAGCGTACTGGACGTATCATCGTTATGAGTGTGCTGGACAATTTAGTGAAGGGTGCGGCAGGTCAGGCTGTGCAGAATATGAATGTGATGTTTGGGATACCGGAAAATACTGGTTTGACTCAATTACCTATCTATCCATGAGGAGGCGTGAAGAATGAAGAAAATTGATGGCTGGGTAACAGCGCCTCAGGGTTTTCTTGCTGCCGGGGTTAAAGCCGGTATTAAAGCTAGTGGCAATCAATGATGTGGCTGTTATTTACAGTACAGTTCCGGCATCTACCGGTGCTGTATTTACTCAAAACAAAATGTGTGCGGCTCCTGTTTTATTAAGCAGAGAAGTTGCACAAGAGGCTGTGGCTCAGGCTATTATAGTCAACAGCGGTTGTGCGAATGCCTGTACAGGTGAACAGGGCTTACTTGATGCCAGAGAAATGCAGGCTTTTGCAGCTGATTTACTTGGTATTGAACCGCAGAATGTTTATGTTTGCAGTACTGGTGTTATAGGTCATTTTTTGCCTATGGATAAAATAAAAAATGGTTTAGCCGATGCTGTCGATGTTATGGATGAAAACGAAGGTGAAAGCTGTGCTATGGCAATTCAGACAACTGATACGTTTATTAAGCGTGCTGCTTATGAATTTGAGGTTGGAGGGAAGACTGCAAGGATTGCTGGAATTGCTAAAGGTGCAGGGATGATACATCCTAACATGGCGACAATGCTCACCTTTTTAACTACTGATGCGGCAATCGCTCCAGATGTTTTAAAAAGAGCTGTTAAGGCTGCTGCTGATAAATCTTTTAATATGGTAGTCGTTGATGGAGATACCAGTACCAATGACAGTATGATCGTACTGGCCAACGGACTGGCTGAAAATGAAATTATATTTTCAGAGGAACATCCAGATTATCCGGCTTTTTTTGAAGCTTTGGTAACTTGTGCACAGGATCTCGCTAAGTTGATTGCCAGAGACGGTGAAGGAGCTACAAAATTTTTGGAAGTTAATGTTGTTGGTGCGTCTACATGGAAAGATGCCAAAGCAGCGGCTATGGCAATTGCCAAATCGCCGCTTGTTAAAACTGCTTTTTTTGGCGAAGACCCGAACTGGGGACGCATTGTTTGCGCCGCAGGTTATAGTGGTGCAGTAATGAATGCAGATAAAGTTAATTTGTCAATCGGCGGCGTACGTTTAGTTGAAAATGGTATGAACTGTAATATACCGCTGACAAGCTTAACTGATATCATGAGTGAACATGATATCACAATGACCATTGATATGGCGGCAGGGAATGAGTGTGCTACAGTCTGGACCTGTGATTTCAGCTATGAATATGTCAAAATTAATGGTGAATACCATACCTGAGATTTGTTGACGTACTGAGTCGGGAGCTTTGGCCGCCTCAAATTTATAAAAATAACAAAAGGCAGTCCAGGGCCCGGTACTGCCGTAAAAACAGGAGGAACTGTCAATGTTACGTAACGAAGAAATTAAAACTTTAGTGGAAGCGCTGCCATATCTGCGCGATTGCGCGATTTTAAAGGAAAAACTGTAGTAGTAAAATATGGCGGTAACGCTATGCTTAATGATGATATTAAGACTAAAGTGCTGCAGGATATTGTTTTCCTGCAATGCGCCGGATTACGTCCTGTAGTTGTACATGGAGGCGGTCCTGAAATCACTGCTATGCTTGGCAAGGCTGGCAAAAAAACACAATTTGTCAGTGGTTTGCGCGTTACTGACGCAGAATCCGTCGGGATAGCTGAAATGGCCCTTGTTGGTAAGATCAATACTGACCTTGTTGCCCGTTTAAATGTTCTGGGTGGCCGCGCAGTTGGTTTGAATGGTAAGGATGCCGGACTTATCCGTGCTAAAAAGCATTTGGCAGATGTTTATGAAAATGGTGAGGTAAATTTAGTTGATATTGGCTATGTCGGCAATGTCGAAAAAATCAATACAGAGCTTTTAGAAGTACTGCTTGATAATGATTTTATACCGGTTATTGCACCGACTGGAGTGGGTGCTAATGGAGAAACTTATAATATTAATGCAGACAGTGTTGCCGGTGAGATCGCAGGTGCACTGAAAGCTGAAAAATTACTGGTTCTAACTGATGTTAAGCAGGTATTTATGCGGATTATCGTGATGAAGCAAGCTTTATTTCGACGCTGAGCTTTGAAAAAGCACAGGAACTGATCATCCGCGGCAACATCGACGGAGGTATGATTCCAAAAGTGAAGGCCTGCATCACGGCGCTTTCCGGCGGTGCGAAAAAAACGCATATTATTGATGGACGTGCTGAGCATACAATCTTAATGGAGATATTCAGTGATGAAGGCGTGGGGACAGAAGTAGTAAAAGAGCTGTAAAGGCTGCTGAGAATAAAAGGATTAGAGGGGATCGCAATGGACGCAAAAACAATTATCGACCAAACAGAAAAATATTATTTGCCGGTCTTTGGTCGATATCAGCTGGCACTTACCCATGGTAAAGGCTGTAAGCTTTATGATGCTGACGGTAATGAATATCTGGATTTTTTAGCAGGGATAGCAGTTAATTCTTTGGGACACGCACACCCTGCACTGGTAAAAGCTATTAGTGAACAGGCTGCGAAACTTATGCACTGTTCTAATATTTACTATACTGATATTCAGGCAAAAGCTGTTAAAGAAATCATTGAAACTACAGGTTTTGACAGGGTGTTTTTAGCAAATAGCGGTGCTGAAGCCAATGAAGGCGCCATAAAACTTGCGCGTAAATACGGTCATCAAAAAAATGAGGGGAAATATCGTATTATAACGGCTGTACATTCCTTTCATGGTCGGACTATGATGACTGTTACTGCCACAGGTCAGCCTAAATATCAGCAAGGATATGAGCCGTTGCCTGCAGGTTTTGATTATGTTCCTTATGGTGACTTGGATTGCTCGAGCCTATTCAGGGGGAAGGCGGCGTTCATGTTCCCAGTGATACATACTTGCGTGAGGCAAGATTATTGTGCGATAAATATGACGCACTGCTTGTTTTTGATGAAATTCAAACAGGTGTCGCGCGTACAGGAAAATGGTTTGCGTATATGCATAGTGGTGTAAAACCTGACATTATGACTTTTGCCAAAGGGATAGGCGGTGGTTTTCCTGTTGGTGGTTTTGTCGTCACAGAAAGGTTGGCGCATGTTTTTAAGCCTGGTGATCATGGTGGTACTTTTGGCGGTAATGCTTTAGCATGCGCGGCTATTTATGCGACCTTAACTACAATAAAAAATGAAAATATTGTAGAACAGACGGCGGAAAAAGGAGCTTATTTCAAAAAGAAACTGGAATTTCTGATGGCTAAGTATCCAGATAAGGTTATTGAAATACGCGGCTGCGGCTTGATTTTAGGCATGGAGTTGGCTAAAGATGGCAAAGAGGTTGTCGAAGCTTGTCTTAAGCGCCAGGTCATTGTTAATTGTACGGCTGGTAACGTTATTCGTTTAGTTCCTCCTTTGATCGTTACAAAAGAAGAAATAGATCAGGCAGTAGCTGCTTTAGATGCGGCATTGGCTGAATTTTAACCAAGTTTGTGAGGGTGGAGAATGGGTTTAAGAAATAAAGATTTGATTTCTATTCACGATTTATCGGTGGGTGAAGTTGCGACTATTTTAGATGTCGCTAAAAAGTTAAAGCGTAAACAAAAAAATGGCGAGCCGCATCAATATCTTAAAGGCAAAACTCTTGGGATGATTTTTTCCAAGGCATCAACACGTACACGTGTTTCTTTTGAGGTTGGTTTCTGGCAGCTTGGCGGTCACCCGATTTATTTGAACGATTCTGCTTCTCAGATTGGCCGTGGTGAACCAGTACGTGATACGGCAAGAGTCTTATCACGTTTTGTTGACGGGATCATGATTCGTACCTTTTCACATGAATCTGTTTTAGAATTGGCTAAATATGCAAGTATTCCGGTCATTAACGGTTTAACGGATATGCTGCATCCCTGTCAGGCTTTGACTGATTTATTTACTATTATGGAGTATAAAGAGGTCCTGAAAGGCAGGAAACTTGTTTATGTAGGTGATGGTAATAATATGGCTCATTCACTGATGTATGCCTGTGCAAAAGTTGGTATGAATATGGTCTGTGCTTGTCCGCAGGGATATCAGCCAGATCCTGTTATCGTTAAGACAGCCCAGGAAGATGCAGTCCATACAGGCTGTACGATTGAGGTTGACGATGATCTGTTCAGAGCCTCGAAAGGTGCTGATGTACTTTATACTGACGTTTGGGCGAGTATGGGTCAAGAGTCAGAACAATCTATCCGTCAGGAAGCTTTGGGTGAATATCAGATCAATAAAGAATTGCTGGCAGTGGCCCGGCCTGACGCTATGGTTTTGCATTGTTTGCCTGCACATCGCGGGGAGGAAATAACTGAGGATGTTTTGGAAGGACCGCAATCAAAAATTTTTGATCAGGCAGAAAATCGTCTGCATGTACAAAAAGCGATTATGGCACTTTTGATGAGTGATGAAGTGTTATAAGTAAAAATACGGTATACATTCATAAAAACTCTTCCATTTTCTGGAAAATGTGGTATAATCATATTCGTCGTTACAAGTTTATGCATGAAATCTTACATATTTAAACATCTTAGGAGGCTGTATCTACAATGAAAAAAGAAGACATTAAAAAAGTCGTGCTTGCTTATTCTGGTGGTTTGGATACCTCGGTAATTATTCCCTGGCTCAAAGAAAACTATAATAACTGTGAAGTTATAGCAGTTACGGCAGATCTTGGTCAAGGTGACGAACTTGATCCCGTACATGATAAAGCACTTAAATCAGGTGCCAGCAAATGTTATATTTTAGATTTGAAGGAAGAATTTATTGCTGATTATGTTTGGCCTGTTGTCAAAGCCGGCGCAGTTTATGAAAAGAAATATTTACTTGGTACTTCTTTTGCACGTCCTCTGATCGCTAAAAGATTAGTAGAGATCGCTGAAAAAGAAGGTGCTGATGCTGTTGCTCATGGTGCTACGGGCAAAGGTAATGACCAGGTTCGCTTTGAACTTTCTGTAAAAGCACTGGCTCCGCAGCTGGCAATTATTGCTCCCTGGCGCGAATGGAGCATCCGTTCCCGTGAAGATGCCATTGACTTTGCGGAAGCACATAATATTCCTATTCCTGTTACCAAGGAACATGATTATTCTATGGACCGTAATATGTGGCATTTGAGCCATGAAGGTTCAGATCTCGAAGATCCCTGGAATGCTCCTAAGGACGCACTTTTTATTGTAACTAATACTCCTGAAACTGCGCCGGACAAAGCTGAGTATGTAGAACTGGAATTTGAACAGGGTGTGCCGGTTGCTGTTAACGGTAAAAAAATGAGTCCGGCCACTATCGTTGAAAATCTTAATGAGATTGGTATCCGTAACGGTGTTGGTATTTGTGATATGGTTGAAAATCGTCTGGTTGGTATGAAATCCCGTGGTGTTTATGAAACTCCTGGTGGGTCTATTATTTATTATGCTCATAATGAACTGGAAAATCTTTGCCTTGATCGTGCTACTATGAGCTATAAACAAATGGTAGGCATTAAATATTCTGAACTCGTTTATGACGGTATGTGGTTCTCTCCGCTGCGCGAAGCTTTGGCAGCTTTTGTTGATGAAACACAAAAAACTGTTACAGGTACAGTACGTTTGAAACTGTATAAAGGCAATATCATTTCTGCAGGCGCTAAATCTCCGTATTCCTTATACAGCCAGGAATATGTAACTTTTGGTGCTGATGAAGTCTATAATCAGGCAGATGCCAGCGGCTTTATTAACCTGTTTGGCTTGCCTTTGACTGTACGTGCATTGATGAAACAAGGAAAACTGAAATAATGGCTAAGCTTTGGGGCGGCAGATTTAGTAAAAATACCAATGAACTCGTAGATGCATTTAATGCATCTATTGAGTTTGATAAACGGCTGTATCATGAAGATATCCGAGGCAGTATTGCCCATGCGCAAATGCTGGGCAAATGCGGTATTATTCCTGCTGAAGATGTGGAAAAGATTGTAGCCGGCTTGGAAACTATTCTTGCTGATATCGAAGCCGGTAATTTTAGTTTTGAAGTGGCTTTAGAAGATATTCATATGAACATTGAGGCACGCCTTACTGAGCGGATTGGCGTTGCTGGGGCACGTTTGCATACTGCCCGCAGCCGTAATGACCAGGTTGCTTTAGACATGCACATGTATATGAAACGTGAGATTGTAGAGATCGGTGAATTGCTGCTGCAGTTTGAGAAGGCGCTTTTGGCAGTTGCCCAAAAACATGACAGAACGCTGATGCCTGGTTACACACATCTGCAGCGTGCTCAGCCTATAACCTTTGCACATCATCTGCTGGCCTATTTTAATATGCTGCAGCGTGATTTTCGCAGGTTGCAGGGGGTGTGGTCTGGCGCTGATATGATGCCTCTTGGTGCAGGAGCCATTGCTGGAACTACATTCCCTATTGATCGTTTTGATGTGGCTGAGCAGCTGAATTTCGGCAGTGTTTATGCCAACAGCATGGATGCTGTCAGCGATCGCGATTATATTATCGAATTTTTGTCATTTGCTTCCGTTTTGATGATGCATATGAGCCGTTTGAGTGTCAAGAGATTTGTCTGTGGTCAAGTACAGAATTCGGGTTTATAGAACTGGATGATGCATTTGCTACAGGTTCATCGATGATGCCGCAGAAAAAAAATCCGGATATTGCCGAGCTTGTGCGTGGTAAAACAGGTCGTGTTTATGGGCATCTGCAAGCGATGCTGGTTACAGCAAAAGGTTTGCCGCTGACTTATAATAAGGATTTGCAGGAGGATAAAGAAGGTTTTTTTGATGCGGTCGATACTGTTAAATTCAGTCTGGCAGTATACAGCGATATGATTTCTACGATGACTGTCAATGTAGAAAAAATGGAGCAGGCTGTCAGCAAAGATTTCTCTAATGCTACTGATCTTGCTGATTACCTCGTTCGGAAGGGGTTACCTTTCCGACAGGCCCATGAAGTTGTAGGTAAGTGTGTGGCTTATGCTATCCATCAGGGAAAATTCTTGCCGGAGATTTCGCTTGAAGAATATAAAACTTTTTCAGCGTTGTTTGAAGAAGATCTACTAGAGGCTTTGCAGCCGGAAAACTGTGTTGCGGCAAGAACTTCTTATGGCGGACCTGCTTTTTCTGAAAATGCTAAACAATTTTCACGCGGAGACGTACTGTTGGCAGAACAGCAGGTAGTATTAGATGATTTAAAAGCAAGAATATAATTAATTTAAGAAATTTTTGCAAAATATATTAAACTCGTGCATTTCGCATAGCGAAGTACACGAGTTTTTTGTTATAATATATATTAGAATATTGTTGTCTAAAAAATACTTAGGAAACAGGTGAAGAGTTTGTTATTGCAGCTGCAGGGATTATTAAAAACGATAAGCATTTTAGATGTTTTGGATATTTTAGTTGTTGCTTATTTCCTTTTCCGTATATACTTAATGTTAAAAAACACTCGGGCCGCAACTTTAGTCAAAGGTCTTTTGGTTTTAGCTGTTATTTTATTTATCAGTAAATGGCTGAATCTGCATGTTATTACCTGGCTTTTGGAAAAAAGTATGACAGTAGTCATGGTCGCGCTGCCTGTAGTTTTTCAGCCGGAACTGCGTCGTGCGCTTGAGCAGATTGGTCGCGGGCGTTTATTTCATAAGCATAACGAACTTGATGAAAAAGAACTGGAAGATATGCTGAATGCCGTTACTAATGCTACGGAAATTATGAGTCGTAGAAAAATAAGGCGCATTGATGGTTTTTGAACGGGAGACAGGTTTGGAAGAGAGAATTGAAACCGGCGTGCCGATTGACGGTTTGATTTCAGATAGTTTGCTGCTCAATATTTTTGAACCGGATACACCCTTACATGATGGCGCTGTTGTTATACGCGGTAATCGTATCGTAGCAGCAAGCTGCCTGCTTCCTTTAACAGAAGCACGTAATCTGAGCCAGGAGTTGGGAACGCGCCATCGTTCTGCTATCGGTATTTCCGAACAGTCAGATGCTCTGGTTTTAGTCGTCAGCGAAGAGACCGGCACGATTTCTCTGGCCCGTAACGGTGAATTGCATCGCTATCTGACCGGCGAAGATATTAAAAGCTTATTAAGAGCTGCTGTAGTACAGCCTTCTCTGAATTGGAAACAGGTTATCAATGATAAAATCAAAGAGATTCGGGGTGGCAAATGATGGGGAATTTCTTTGATCGTGAAAATATGTTGGCACGGGTCATCGCGTTTCTTATTGCCTGTGCGTTATGGATGTATGTTATGAATGAACAGAACCCACTTGTAGAACGTAATTATGTGGTTAATTTGGAACTGCGTAATGTCCCGGAAGGTATGATTGTACTTAATACTCCTGATAAAGTGCGTGTTAAGGTTCAGGCTCAAAGAACGGTTTTAGGTGATATAACGGAAAAAGAAGTTACGGCCTATGTTGATTTTGCTGACAAAAATATAGGACAGCAGGCCTTGCCTGTTAAAGCACAGTTTAATCAGGGGACCGTGTTGGAAGTATATCCCAATAATATTTATGCTTATCTTGATTCTGTTACAGAAAAGGTAATGGAGGTTGATACGCGTGTTATCGGTATACCTGCTTCTGATTTTACTTTAAGTAAACGAGAGGTCATTCCTGACAGTGTAACTGTAAAAGGTGCTACGCATCGTATCAATGAGATGGCTAGAGTTGTGGCACCTGTTGATGTCAGTGAGCGAGAAAATGATTTTCAAGTTGAAAGTACATTGATAGCTATGAGCGCTAATGGTTTGGAAATGCCTGATTTGCAGATTTCACCTGCTAAAGCACAGGTAAAAGCTTCATTAGTACGTCAGATGATTACAGTTGAAGTACCGGTAGTTGTAGAAACTACTGGAGCATTAACTGGCGGAATGACCATGAAACGTGCAGTCTGTGAACCTGCAACAGTGAAATTGACAGCCGAACCTTCCATTTTGCAAAGTATAACAGAAGTAAAGACACAGCCAGTAGATTTAGGTAAATTCAGTGCTAATGGCAATGTAGAAGCAGTACTTTTGTTGCCTGAAAAAACAATGGCTGATACTCATACGGTAAAGGTACATATTGAGGCGGAATGAGAAAGGATTACTAATGAGGTTAAAGGTGAATAATGTCAGGGTTTCGCTTTTGGAGGAAACATCTGTTAAAGAGGCAGCCGCTAAAAAACTGGGATTAAAAAAACAGTCGTGGATCCCCGCCGTAAAAATAATATTTCCTTAAATTACCATGTTTTGATTGATTTAGAAATATCTTCTAAGCAGTTAGGTAGATTGGTTAAGGATAAAGATGTCACTTTATTGGCAGAAGAAAGTCTTGTTGAACCTGATTTGGGTGTGGAAAAAATAGTTGGACGGCCGTTGGTTATTGGAGCGGGGCCGGCTGGTTTGTTAGCTGCATTGGAGTTAGCTCGGTATGGTTATAGGCCCTTGATACTGGAACGTGGTAAACCTGTAGCACAAAGAGTGGATGATGTGCAGCGTTTTTGGAAAGACGGAAAATTTGATCCAGATTCTAATGTCCAGTTTGGTGAGGGAGGCGCCGGTACTTTTTCCGATGGTAAATTGACCACTCGTGTCAATGATCCGGTGATGGGAAGAATTTTAAAAGATTTTGTGCAGGCTGGTGCTCCTAAGGAAATTTTATACGAACATAAGCCGCATGTGGGCACAGATCAATTACGTGTGATGGTTATGGGTTTGACAAATGAAATACGTGTCTTTGGCGGTGAAATACGTTATAATGCCCATGTCGTTGATTTTATAGTTAAAGAAAATAGTTTGAGCGGAGTAATTCTTTCTGACGGTGAAAAAATCATGAGCAATGCGGTTATTCTAGCATGTGGTCACAGTGCGCGTGATACTTATTCCAGATTGCTGCAGCTTGGAATTGGTATTGAAGCAAAACCATTTGCCATAGGGGTACGGATTGAGCATCCGCAGGAACTTATAGATAAGGCACAGTATGGTGATTTTGCAGGGCATCCACGTCTGGGGGCAGCAGATTACGCATTAGTCCATCATACTCCGGATAAGAGTAGAACTGCATATTCTTTTTGTATGTGCCCTGGTGGTATGGTCGTTGCGGCAGCATCTGAAGCAGGTGGTGTAGTAGTAAATGGTATGAGTATGTATCAGCGTGATTCCGGGATTGCCAACAGTGCACTTGTTGTAAATGTAGGTCCTCAGGATTTTGGTACGGATCCGCTTGCCGGGATGGAGTTTCAGCGGTATTATGAAAAGCTGGCGTTTAAGGCTGGCGGAGGTTGTTATAATGCGCCGGCACAGAATGTTGCAAGCTTTTTGAAATATTTGCAGCCTGATTTACGGTGTAATATTAAAGCTACTTACAGACCTGGATTGACCGCTTGTGCGTTAGACAGCGTTCTTCCTGACTTTGTTGCAGATACTTTACGTTCGGGAATACTTGCTTTTGACAAAAAAATTCAAGGTTTTGCGGATGGCGGCGCTTTGCTTACAGGTATCGAAACAAGGACTTCTGCGCCGGTAAGAATTATGCGTAATAATGATACTAAAGTATCAATTACTCATAACGGATTATATCCGTGTGGTGAAGGTGCCGGCTATGCGGGGGGAATTATGAGTGCATCCTTAGATGGTTATCATGTCGCCAGGGCTGTAATGGCAAAATTTACACCATTTTTTTAAAGGCTTGTCACTTGGTGATAAAAAGTTCAATAATAAGCTGATAATAAAAATCCTTTGTTCGGAGGTCTTGAAATGGCTCGTTTGTTTGGTACTGATGGTGTGCGTGGAGTCGCTAATGTTGAATTAACGCCGGAACTCGCTTTTAAATTAGGGCGCGCTGCGGCAACTTATTTTGGAAGGGAAACTACTACACCGAAAATCATTATTGGTCGTGATACGCGTTTATCAGGTACGATGCTGGAAGCTGCTTTAGCAGCTGGTATTTGCTCTGCTGGTGGTAACGCGCATCTTTTAGGCGTTATGCCTACTCCGGCAGTATCGTTTCTGACACCGGAAGTGAAGGCCAATGCTGGAGTAGTTATTTCTGCTTCGCATAATCCTTTTGAAGATAATGGCATTAAATTTTTCTCTAAAACTGGGCATAAGCTGCCGGATGCAGTAGAGGATGAGATTGCTGAACTGGTAAGCCTGCCTGTAGAATGCAGTAAGAATCCCCGCGGTTCTTCTGTTGGGCAGGTTATTGTGGAAGAAGGCCTTGATAAGCTGTATATAGATCATGTTATTGCAGCTGCTCCATGTAAACTTAATGGACTGAAGGTTGTGATGGATTGCTCTAACGGTGCCAACAGTGTCATTGCTCCGGTTATTTTACGCTCTTTAGGGGTTGAGGTTGTAACGATTTTTAATCAGCCTAACGGCATTAACATCAATAATGGCTGTGGATCAACGCATCTTGAAGCATTACAGGCTAAAGTAGTTGAGGTTGGTGCTGATGTTGGTATTGCCAACGATGGTGATGCAGACCGTTGTTTGGTTGTAGATGAAAAGGGGGAAGCTCTTGACGGTGACCAAATGATGTTGATTTGCGCACTGGAACTGATGAAAAAGAAACAGCTGAAAGATAATGTGCTCGTTACAACTGTTATGAGTAATGTCGGGTTGCATCAAGCTATGAAAAAATATGGCGGTTCCTGTGTAAAAACAGCTGTTGGTGATCGTTATGTGTTAGAAGAAATGTTGAAAAATGGATATAGTTTGGGCGGGGAACAGTCCGGGCACATTATTTTTTCACGCTTTGCAAAAACTGGTGATGGCATTTTAACCGCCGTACAGCTTCTCGGGGCGTTGGTTCAAAATAACAAACGACTCTCAGAAATGGGGGCGATGATGACAAAATATCCTCAGATTCTGCTTAATGTACGTGTTGCTGACAAGCATGGCTGGGAAGAAAAGGAATCTATAAAGAATATTATAAAAAAATATCAGGAAGAGCTTGGTGACAACGGCCAGATTTTGGTACGGGCATCTGGAACCGAACCTTTGATCCGTATTATGGCTGAAGGACCACAGCAAGAACGCTTAGAAGAGATAGCAAGTGCTATTGCCGAAGTTGTCAACAGCGAACTGGGATAACTGGTCAGCATTGACCTAAGAGTCAAAATATAGTACAATAACAATGGTTACAAGGACGTGCCGCGTGGGACAAGCCAAGCCTGCGCGGCATGTTGTGTGCTC
>ERZ791622.61-NODE-61-length-77908-cov-5.97279_pt1 | contig 77908 bp, 117 predicted proteins | sample MGYA00510269_ERZ791622 | MGnify/ENA primary metagenome ERZ791622 (study PRJEB30046, sample SAMN00715191) | human gut metagenome | study: EMG produced TPA metagenomics assembly of the A metagenome-wide association study of gut microbiota in type 2... | reverse complement strand
AGGCGTAAATTCCGGACTAACGTATCCGTACATATTTGCATTAACGTTTCAGTGTTAGCTTGCAAATTTTTCTCCATAAGTTTTGAGATTTATAGACGCCTGGAAATATATTCCACTCTAATATCTTATAAAACTCAACATACACTTATATGATTTTATAATTTATATTTAACTGTTAATAACCTCCGATTCTTTTAATTTCATCCGGGTAGATAACCACGAATGATAAGATAGATATTACGATTGCCACTGCAACCGGCTGTGATGCTCTGTCAAATCTCCAGAACGGCAGGTACGGTGACATACCGCCGATCAGAGCTGACAGGATTAATGATTTTACCGTTTTTATGTCCCTCCGATTTTTTATGTGATATACTCTCCTTATGAAAGGAGGTGTTTTTATGGAAAAGTTACAAATTGCTCATGATTTAGCTATTTTGAAGTTAAGTCGCGAATTGGAACATGCTTATTTTGACGATGCTCATATTTGTCAAAAGTATTTTCAAATTCGCAAAGAGTTCTCTGATCTTCTGGAAGCACACGATGAACATTTTTTCTTAAATTTGGGAACGAAATAAAATGTTCATCCAGTGTTTCAAATACCTAATCTGCGTGCGTTAGACAAAACATCAAGGGCATAGGCAAGATATGGTTCATCTATGCCCTTTTTAATAATTTCTTCCACCTGTTCTCCAAGTCTGAATGCCAGACTTGCGATTATATCTTCCAGATACACTTCTTCTCCGTTTTCTTTCCTGAGGAAATACTTTGCGTTTCCGAGTTCGTTATCTCCGCGCATCAGTTTTCCTGACTCGAGATTTCTAATAACTTTTAATTCTGTCACTTTTTCACCCCTCTCTTATATTTATTCTTATGAACCCTTTTCACCTTCACCTTTTTCTTCCGCTTCTGTGCTCTGAACGGAGATTTCTTTCCGGTGAAATGTCTAGAATCATTTGATTGGCTCATCTTCTCACCTACTGATTCAAAATCGTGGCACTTTGATTGCTTTCAATATCCGAGAACATTGTTTCTGGGTGGTATTCGTCTTTCAGGTCACTGTTTGCATAATCAATGGATTCCACCTGGAAGCAGATGTTTGCACCGCTTTCAGTATTGAACACTTTCAAATATTTGTTCCCATTTTTTGAAAAACACATCACTCTTGTTTTATCTGGAACTCTGATGATTTGCGGTGAGAATATTCTTTTTAAAAATTGTTTCAACACTTTAATTCATCTCCTCCTGTCAGTTCATACCAAAGCTTATCTGCGCATTAGAACTGTCAATCTGGTCTTTCAGATACATTGGCAATTCATATTCATTGATGATTTTCACCGCCAGATCGCACTGATTTCTCTTGATTGCCTTGTAAGTGTTCACGCCAAATTCCCTTCGAAGCTGCGCATCAATGTCGCTGTACACAAGCTGTCGTAATGAATTGTCTTTATACGCCGGTGCATCCTTGCCGCCCAACATGGGAACAACTTTCTGATTCTTTGCCTTTGTGATTTTCTGGCATTCCAGTGCAAGCAATGGCATATCTTTTTTGAACTCCTGTAAATCTTCGTTGACCTTTCGGATTTCTTCCTTTACTTCGAGCGTTCCTTTTGCGACGATTTGAAGTTGTTCTTCCAAGGTCATTGGTTTCTGGTAAGAACCTGTCTTACGGATGGAAGGGAGAACTTCGCTTGTTACCCAGTCTGTAAATCTTTCAGCAGATTCTTTTCTACTTTGGAAAATTAATTTATACATATTAGGCTCGTTTACAAAGTTTGCATTCTGCTTTCTTCCGATGCTGTCGATGACCTCATTTGTAATGACCCCATCCGCATTTAGTCTTGTTTTTGCTTGACTTGTGTTTGAAATTTCTAATGCTTTGCAAATATCTGTCATGCAAAACCAAGGCTCGCCATCAATAATTACTGTTCGGATTTCCCCGAACTCTTCTGAACTGAATATCTGTAAGTTATTCATTTATCTCCTTTCTTTCAGTAACTTTAAAAGTTACTCTCTAGCAAAAAAAATAGCTGCCGGGTCTTCAATATGAAATTCGTCAATCATTGTCTGAATCTCATCACTACCAAAAACTCCTTTTTGCATCTTTCCATAAAATGTTTTTGGCGTAATTCCAAGCATTTTAGCAACGTCTGTCTGAGATTTTCCATTTTTTGCAAAAATCCCACGAAGTTCATTTGTTTTTATCATGTTGTACCTCCTTTCGAAATAGTTGTAACTTTTTAAGTTACTCTCATTATAATAACATTTCAGTAACTTGTCAAGTTATTTTTTTATTGACTTGTAACTTTTTTTGGAGTATAATAAACACATAAAATAAGAAAGGAGGATGGACACTAAAAAAATGACTATTGGAGAACGTATACGAGAAAGACGTGAAGCACTAAAGATAAATCAAACTGATTTAGCTGACAAGATTTCCGTATCGAAACAGACACTTTATAAATATGAAAACGGTATTGTAACTAACATTCCATCTAATAAGATTGAAGAAATTGCTAAGGCTTTAAATACAACGCCAGAATTTCTTATGGGATGGGAAAAGCCGAAAAATTCCGAAATGGAACTTTTGGCAGACATTGCTGGCGATCCTGAAATGTTGGAAATGATAAAAAAAGTTCTTAATATGTCAGTAGCACAGCGAATGAGAGTATATGGTTTCATCGAAGGCGTATACTCAGAAAATAAAACTGGGGATTAATCTCCCCAGTTTTTTATGAATCTTTTTGCGAACACAAGCAGACGTTCTGCTAATGTTTCGTCATTTATCTTTTGTATAATTTCGATCAGCTGTTCTTTGTAACTCATACTTGTATATTCCTTTCTTTTGGGTATAGTTTTGCCAAGACACAACTTCCGAAACAACTGCTATTATAATAACATACTTTTCTTAAAGTATCAAATATTTTTCTTCTTATATAACATTTGTTTCCTGTAGTCCATACAATCATACCTCCGATCAGCAGTCTCCTGATAACAGTATATGTCCGGCTTGTGGGAAATAGAACCGAACATTAGTTCGTTTTCATCATTATACCACCGATATTCCCTCTTGGCAACTGCCAAATGTACACATGGACTTTTGTTATTTCGTAGGCAAACTTCGCAATCTCAAAGAAAATTGTGCTTTCGCGAATATAACATCTGGCATTGCAAATTTTCTTGATCTCGCTCAACTCCTGCATCTGGACGGAATAAATTTGTTCCGTAGCTTCCTTTGTGATCTGCGCATCTCTGCGGTGACGTTCTGCTATATCATGTGACGGTATATGCACCGCACAGAATATTTCGCAAAATATCAGGATGAATACGACTATCCTGTATCTGTTCTTCTCCATTACTACCAACTCTTTTCTAAAAATATATCACGCATTATAGCACGAATTTGTGTAGTTTTTCTGGCAAGTGTAAAATCATGGAGTTTTTCTGCAAAAATAATCTACTTTTTTGATATTTTACTATGCACACTTTGTATGAGGTGGTATAATATTGTAAAATTTTAACAAGGGAGGGGATTGTATGAGCAAAGGTGAAAAAAAGAAAGATTCAACCCTGAGTGTCATCTCCTGTATTCTGGCAGGTGTAGCATTCATTCTTCCGTTGCCAATTATCCTGTCGTTTCCTCTGGCTCTGGCAGGAGCAATTGTAGGATTAGTAGATATTGGCACAAAGAAAGAGGAATATAGGCATATTGGCTCATGGTTCGGAATTATTGTCGGAATCATTGAAGTAGTTTTTATTGCAGCACAGTATATGAGATTTCTTTAGCAGAAAAGAGGATTTTATGAAAAAGAGAGTTTGTGGAATTATGACGATGTGTGCTTTTTTATGCATTTCTCCTGTCAATGCCAGTGCTACTTCCTTTGACAACATTAATGAAATGCTTAATAAGATCAATGGTGAAGATGGGTTTGTCGAAGCATCTGAATGTGTGATTGACAAAAACACTAAATCCTTGCATCTAAGCGTCGTTATAAATGAGAACGTGCCAGATGATGAGGTTGGCACATTTGCTTCAAAGGTTTCCGGTGTATTGTCGGAAGCATCTCAGCAGGATTGGTATGATTACGATTATGTTACTGATGATTTCTATAAGAGTGGTTATGATGGAGTAGTTCTAACAAACGTTTGGAATTTCAAAAATGATACTCTGGCTTGCTCAATTTGGGATGATTCGCTATCAATCACGCGTCTTTCAGACGGAACTAAATTAAAAGAAGCTGTTTTAAAAGACGTGGAAAGTGAAAATTCTAATTCTCAGGAAAACGATTCTCTTGATGATGTCGGCAGGCTAAATCCAGGTGTTTATATTATTGGTGAAGATATTCCTGCCGGAAAGTACACCTTTTCAATAACCGACGGAGCAGGAATTATCAGCGTATATGACAGCTACGATGATTATAAGAATGATGATTACGAACATTCAGAAGAATACCATGTCGCTTCAAAAAAATATAAAGAAAGTCTTGGCTCTGACTTAGAAAGCATTAATTCTTTGTATTCCAGTGAAATTGGGAATCTACCGTTAGAGAATGGAATGTGCGTAAAAATAGATACTGTTTCAGTTCTATATTTAGCGAAATAAACAAGAGGGGCAACCGCCCCTCTTTCTCTTTGCCTGTCGTTCTTACAGGCAGTTTCTTTATCCACACATCCACCCGGACACAGAAACCATATTTTGCGAATTATGTCAAACTTTAATGCTTTACACTAACAATTTCAAGTGCTACACTTTGTTTGTGGGACAATAATACCACAAACAAAAAGAAAAATGTGTGTACTGTCAAAATCATGGCGTATTTTGACAAATTGAGACTACGAAAGGAGGGTGCGCATATGAGAATAGCCATATGTGACGATAACCAGCTTGAAGTTGACTTGTTTAAAGAGTGCGTATCGGGATTCTTACGGCGCAAAAGAGATTATCGCTATGAAATCAGCGAGTATTCAGCAGGTTATCCGCTTGTTGAAGATGTGAAAGAGGGTAAATGGTACGATGTAATTGTGCTGGATATGATTCTGGAAAATGAGAACGGTTTGGAGATTGCGAACCGGCTCCGGAATATTGGATATGATGGAAAGATTATATTCTGGACAGCCGACGATTCTCATTTGCAAGAAGCATTTGACGTCGGTGCTATGCAGTATGCGGTCAAGGGCAAGGAATACGGCAGAATATACCGGGCTATTGACGAGATTTTGTCACAGATGAGGGATGAAACATTGACATTCAAATTCCGCAGGCAGATAAACCGGCTCAAATACGATGAAATTGAGTACGTCGAGAGTCAGGCAAGAGTTTGCCATATTTTCGCTACAAATAACCGATGTTTCGTGACCACTTGCAAGCTGAACGATCTGGAAGAAAAACTGTCTGATAAGCGATTCTTACGTTGCCATCAGAGCTATCTGGTGAACATGGATCACATTCAGTCGGCAGGTGACAATTTCATCATGGATTCCGGGGATGTTGTTCGGATAAGGCAAAATGGAGCAAAGGAAATCAAAGAAAAATATGAAAATTACATAATGAGATAAGCAAAACCGCCAGACCCACAGGGGATTAACGATCTGGCGGTTTTTGTATGCTAAAGGTGAATAATGTATGGAACGAATTTGTTATAGCACTCTACACGATATGCTACAAGTGTCATTTGGCCATTTTTGTGATTCTTTTGAATGTTCCTTTTGGGATAAATTCAAAAACAAACCCATCGTCATTCGGATAAGGGATGCGGATGAAGTACCATTTCAGCCCGGAATCGTCTGTTTCTGTGTACTTCATTACCTCTATAATCGCACCTTTTTTCAGTTTCGGAAACAGTTTTGACGGGCTTTTTTTGCTTGATTTTGCATAACATTTTGTGTCCTTTTTTATCTGTGCAATGTAGGCTCTGGTATTCTGCTTTTTGACTACATCCGAGTCTGAATCTGACGTTGTATTTTTAACTAAACTGTAATTTGGGGTGCAGAATTTTGTTCCCGGAAGGTTACTGTTGTAGTAACTTTTCTGACATACACCACCGCCATTTGCGATAATTGTAGAGCCACCAGAAGTGTTTCCTTCGACTGTCCAGAACCGATCTCCTGACACTTTTATTACGATTCCGGTGTGTGTAAATGTGCCATTTCGATAAAAAATAACAATATCTCCAACTTTTGGATTGCTGTTCAGAGTAAACAAATCTGCCATTGTCGGACAATAAACGTATGGCCAGTGTTTTAAGAGTTTCTTTGCTGTGTCTAAGCCAAATGCTTTCATCATGCACCACGAAACGAATGCAGCGCACCATGGCTGTCCCTGATAATCCGGCTTAATATCTCGCCAATATTTTGTGTAATTATTTTCTCCGGCATTTGCTGTCTTGCTATCAAGCTGACTATTGCTTGCCTTTTCAAGATATCCGATTTCGTTCTTTGCAATCTGGATTAATTTGTCAATTGCGTTCATGCTCTTATCCTCACTTTCTGGAAAATATGTTTTTAATGCGTTATAAACAAATCTCTGCCTGTCCTTATATACTCCCACTTGGTTCCCTGTGTCCGTCTGGCAGGCTGCATAGAGATTGTCCAATGTATATGGTTTCTGAGTCTTTGCTAAAATCCTCGTTACTGCTCCCTGTCCGCCTTGATGCCTAAAGTTCACACACATAGCTTGCGCTCTAGCGTCCGTAACGCCCTGTTTAAGGGCTTCATCTGCATAGGTGGCTAATTGTTCATCCATAAGGTTATCTTGACATTTAACGCCCAAATCGGACGAAATAAGGGCAACTATGGTGTCGGCAAGCTGTGACACTCTGGAAATATTAAAACATTCCCAATTTGCGGTCTGGACTTGTTCCAAAAGTCTGACCTTGTCTATCTTCTCCCACTGTTCCGGGTCAGCATCGTAAATCCGCTCCAGAAGCGTCTTGGCTTCGGTTGCATACCATGCTCCTGCTCCGATTGTGATTGCGTGTTCATCCGAATTGTTCTCATAGGCTTCCGTGAAGTCCGAATAATCCTGCTGTCCGTAAACCTGTCCGCCGGTTTCAGCTGCATAAATAATCTTTCTGAGAACTGCTTTCTGCTCGTTTGTCATATCACGTTGCTCCTTTCTGTTAAATATGCCTTGCAAGCTCCGTATCTGCCCCTAAAATCAATTTTTATATGTTATTCGAGGATTTTATCGAATCGCATGCAAAATCGTTATATAAGTCAAATACGAGGTTGCTAATAAAAAGGTTCATTTTGGTCTGAAATGAATTAAGAATATCAGGGTCAAATAAGGCTTATTTGACGATTAATATATATCTCGTATATATATTAATATATATTCTTATTCTATTTCTTATTCTTATTCTATTGCGTTACATTGCGTTACTGGTAACGTTATTGTAACGTTACATTGAGATATTATGTAAACGAAAATTGCTTGTTGACAGAAAACTTTCATCTGATTTTTTATAATTTCTACGATGATTGATTTATTCTGAAAACAAGCAAAATTTACGTTTACAAATTATTCATTCTTTATTTTTAATGTATTCACATTTTAGTACGGTCAGGGCTTGAATTTTGATGGTTTTTGAGCGAATAAGGGCTTATTTTGATTTTAAAGAAAAATGCGCTCTTATTTGCGGTTTTGGGGTTCTTATTTATTTCTATAGTGGTATTTCATCTATGGAATACACTGCACTGTAAACATCTGAGCTGTATTTATCGACTTCGAATCGCTTATGCACATACAGTTTATTATTGGCAATTGTAAGACAAACAGCCCTAAAAAAAGTGTATGAAGCTTCTATTTTGTTGTAAAATATTCTTGTTATTTTCTCGCTTTTGCTCATTTCGTATATTAGTTTGGGCGTTCCACGTGTTGTTAAATTAAGTTTGTATACACCATAAGGATACTTAGAATTATGCGAATCAGGATTTGATATAAAGTACATATTATTTGCATAAAATGCGCAAGGAGTCTGTATACGCATACCCCAGTTTCTCCAATCTAAAGAAGCATTAGTATCTTCCCATGCGGCATAAACAGGACTGTAATTTTCACCGTCATATTTGCATACAAGCGAGCCATAACTATTATAATCGTATCTTCCTGTCAAATATATGGAACCTTTATATTCTCCTAAAGACACGTAGGAAGTATAGTATCGCGAATTAAAAGTATCTTCTATAATAAATAATGACAGTTTATCTGTTTCTACTTCTAGCAGAGTTTGTATGAAAGGATATTCATAACGCGGAGATAAAAAACGGTTTGATTCAAGGAATGTTTTTCCGGATATTTTGTATTGGTTTGAAACATAATCTGTCGACGAAGACTTACAAGATATTTTTTCAATTTTTCTGTTTCCGATGTTTTTTCCGTTTTTATATTCATACACAGTCGGAGAAACGCTTGTATCTGGACTTGGCATATATGAGGATGATAATTGATTGTAAAATATGCAATAAAAAGTATCATCATCTCCAACATAGAATCCCTGAAAAAACATTTTTTCAACTTTATCGGAATTTGAATAATGGAAAATAAGTTCTCCCTTGTCAGAGTACTTATAAAAGTCTTTGACATTTTCAAAAAGCCCATCTGTATGAAGGATATAAAAATAGTTTTTATATGCTACCGCAAAACCTGCTTCGTTTTGCATTATGTTGCTAAAATCATATATTATCTTGGCTATTGAATTTCCACCAACAAAAAATGCGAATTTATTACTGATTGTGTCTCCTGTTCCTTTGATACCATAAATTAAATTAACTAACGTAGCTCCTGTGGTTGTTGTACATTTGTCGATTGCAGCATAATCAACTATATTCTTTCTGATGCCGCCAGATTTTTTCCACAGCAATGTATCTCCGCCCCATATCTCACTTGTTTCCTTACCTTTGACAGGAAATCCAGTGATTTCCTGTCTGTTCAAAAAAGCCTTATATATCATCCAATCATCCCTCCTCAAAAGTAAAATATAGTGTATCTGTCCGGTCGGTTCCTGCGGCTACCAGAGCGTCATAATCGGCTTTCTTTATTCGCTTTACGCACCTTAATTGTGCCTTTTTTAATTGTTCAGAAGTACTGCCAGAACCACCAGAGCCGTCCGTAAAATCATCAATCATTGCCGGAGAAAATTCAGAATCCGAACCATCTGTAAATTCTGCATAACTGATTGTCGGCATTTCTGAGCGAGTAAGGTTGACCGTTCCAGATATTTCGGGAGTGTATTTTCCTAACTGCTGGCTATTGCTGTTGAACGGTGCATTGTTGGCAGAATAGGTGTCAATCATATCTGTAGCACCGATTTTGAGCGTTCTGCTCATGATGTATGAATGAACGTACCATTGCAGTTCCGTAGGTTCCTGATCGTCGTGCTGAATCTGCTTTTTATAGTAAAGTTCGACTGCCTGTCCAACCATGTTCAGTGGGTTTCCCTGAACCTCGGCGGTATATCCCTGCGCACGATAATATTTCCGCAAATCTTGATTTACGAACACACCATAGCAAATCTTCATAATTGGTTCAGCCCTTGAAATGCCGCCATACTCGTCTGCATCCCAAACGTAATTTAGCCAGTCTTCATTCCCTACAAAGAAACTATTTCTATTGTAATAAACGTTGTTATCATACGCTTCTTGCGCTGTATAGTCGCCTTGTGTAAAGCCAAAGGCTCTATTCGGGTCAGGATCACAAAATATAACATTCGGGAACCAGATTCTGCCCTCTTTTGCGGTAAAACTTTTAAACGTATCAAGGTGTACTTCTTCGTTACCGTAGTATTTATAAATGTTCTGATTACCGGTAGTCTGCCCGTACCTATAACTGTTCTGGCGAAGCTTCAGATACTCAAACTTGCCATCCCTGTTCATCCATCCAAAACGGTCATTCTGCAAGCATAAATCTTTCAGAATGTTCACTACATTCATCTCATTTGAGTTATTCGTATCAGGCACATAGGTGTCGTCCCAATGCAGTTTTGTACTAACTTGTTCGAGTCCCAAAAACTCAAATAATTTATCTCTAAATTGCTTTTGAGTCAGCTTTTTCTTCTTATCAGTCGTCTGGTTTTTATACCATCGAGCAATGTCAGTATTTCGTAATTTATACAGATAATCATATGCGATAAAATTACGTGTCAGGGAGTTTGCTTTCCGCTCCGCACTGTCGATTTCACCTGTGAAAATTTTGATTCTTGTTCCTTTTCTCTCGATGTAAACTTCAATTTTTCCAGAGGGGTAAAACTCTTCCGAGGTACCGTTAAACTGGTCGTGGTGAGCCTGAAACGTTATCTGATTGCAGACACAACCGCCGAAGATAAAATACTGTTCAGAGCAAATTGACTCCTGTAAAGTAATCGTCTTCTGGTCGATATTTTCGTTTGTAAGGTCAGCAAATTCTCCGTTAATCCAGTGTACTGTTATTTCTATTGGCTCGGTTTTCTCTTCTTCAACATCACCAGAGCCGCCACTTGAGCCACCACTTGAACTATCATCAAATGGGTTTTTCCCGTCGTTCGTGACTTTAATTTGAAAACTATCAGAGCCGACAAATTTGGAAACTCCGTTGGTTGTTGTATTATAAGAAACTGTGATAGTCTTAGAACCTGCGGTGGAGCTATCGAAACCAGAAATATCATAATCTGTAATTTCTTTCTCGGTTCCGTCCTGTCTTACTGCCGCTACAGTTAACCCGGTTGGGTCGAACGATTCCCCAATTCTATAATAAATCTTATTTGGGTAATGAGAAATACGGATTCCGACAGTATCAGGAACTACTTCAACGGTAAACATTGCAGTAAACGACTGATATGTAACTGTAATAGTCTTTTCTCCTGCTTCACTACTATCCAAATCAGACACAGTATATCCGTCTGTTAAAACTTCTTTTGAGCCATCTGTCCAGACTGTCGAAATTAGCATCCCAGAAGTGTCTAGTGTATCTCCTTTGGAATATTCTACTTTAGTTGGCAAAGCCGTGATTTCTATTTTGATGATCTCTATGACTACAATATCAAAGGTAGTGGATTGTGTTTCGTAAGCTACATTAACAGTCTTAACTCCAGCGGTTGACATATCTGGATTTGATAATGTATAGCTTGTTGTTTCTTCTACTCTTCCATCGTCATAAGTTGCGTTTACAATCAATCCAGAGCTATCAAATTTTTCCCCTTTTTTGTATTTCAGCTTATGCGGCAATGAACTAATCTCAATTTTGACAAGTTGAACTTCCACCCATTCAACTGTTGCGTTTGAGGCTGACCAAGGAGAACCAGATATGGAATCTTTTGTTTGGTTAATTTTAATCGTTATACCAGAATTACCATCGAAAGCACCACTAGCAATAGTTTTTACATTTTTTCCAATATATACTGTTTTTAATTTGGAGCAAGCTTGGAATAGTGCGTTTCCAAGTTCTTCTATTGACAAGTCATCTGAAATCGTAAACGTTTCAAAGCCGCATTTACTAAAACAATAATCTGGAATTTTTTTAATCTTATTAGATAATTCTATCGAATTTAGTGAGGTACATTCGCTAAAAGCATTTACACCAATTTCCGTAACACTATCCGGAATAACAACATTGTTCAGAAGACCGCAACTGGCAAAGCAGGAAACAGGAATACTTGATATACCTTTCCCTATTGATATAGATCTTAATTCTGAACATGTAGCAAATTGACCAGTGCCATTCCATTTTACAGTCCCGTTTAAAGCCAACGTTTCGATGTTCTTCCTGTTAAAAACATTACTATAAATAGTACCTCCGCGAATAACTAGATTTTTTGCAGAAATATTATATATAGTGCCCCCTTCGCCAGACGATGCAAATATTGCATCGTTGCCTCCTATTTCCAAGTTTTCAAGAGTGCCCCCTTGGAAACAATATGACATACTCTTGAGTGTCGATGGAAGAATCAAATTTTTCAACGAAGAACAACCACAGAATGTACTTCTCCCAATTTCTTCGAGTCCTTCGTGAAATGTCAATTCTGACAGATTCGGACAGTCGTTAAAGCAACCACTTGAAATTTTTACAAAAGATTCTGAAAAAGATAAAGATGTCCCTAGATATTTATTGAAGTTACCGACACCAATTTCGGATATATCATTTCCAAATACAAGATTTTCTAAGCTTGAAAATCTACTACCGAAATTACTCGGAATCTTAGTAATACCGTCGCTAAATACAATCTGCTTACATCTTGTGTATAATGAATTTGGGCAGGCTATACCTTCTGCATTGTCAGATAAGTTATTATTAAATTCGCCGGTTCCCGAAATACTCAATATATTTGTTTCGAGATCGAATATTGCAGTTACATCATCTTTAGTAGGCGTTCCGATTTTCACCGAAAAGGAATCTAAAACTTTTGTTGAAACGGTCGTTGACACTCCAAAATACTCAACCGTTATCAGTAACGAGCCCGGTTCTGTGACCACTACATTATTAACTGTATATCCACTTGTTACATACTCGAAGCCGTCCGAATATGAAACAGTTATGCTATATACGGATATATCTGTAGTTTCTCCAACAAAGTATGTGTCTGATGAATAGTTTCCGCCAGTTATACTCAATGGTTGCATAATTGTAATATCGAACGTAGTTGTTAATATTCCATAGGTTACCGTTATCGTATTTGTTTTTGGAGAACTGCTGTCAAACCCAGAATATGTACAATCCTTTGTAACGTCTATAGTGTTTCCATCACTTAACGTTGCAGTCACCACAATACCTGTAGAATCAAATTCTTTTCCTATGTGATAATTCACCTTGCTTGGCATAGTCGTTACTGATATGGCGGTAATAGAAGCTTCTGAGACGGAAATCTCAAATGTTGTGGTTTTGCCGGATACGGTAACGGTTATGGTCTTTGTGCCTGCGGAACTGCTGTCAAATCCTGATAATTCATAATCGGTAGTGGATTCTGATGTTCCATCATTGTATGTCTTTGATACTTCAAGTCCTGTGCTGTCGAATAATTCACCCTGATAGTACGTGGTCTTATTTGGCATTTTTGACACAGTAATTCCAGTGACGTATTTGTCTTCAACAAATTTCTCATAGCTAACTATCTGCGACACACCTGCGTTTTTTACTAGAATCGAAATTGGCACTGTAGAAGTTACGGAAATAGTCAGATATGTTATGGTTTTGCCGTCAATGATTGATGACATGCCAGTGTACGAACTGCTTGTAGGTATCTGAATAACATTGATAAATAATGTCTGTCCTTCTATCAGAAATACTTCGTATTTCAGCGCATATGACGATGATGTGCTTGAATAATGTACATATCCCTCAACCCTGATTTTAAGGAATCTTTTTCCCGACGTAAGTGTCCCTTCCTGCCGGTAAATATAATAAATTGCGCCATCCCTACGCCAGATTTTGAGTTGTTCGGCGTTTTGGCCGAATCCGATAAAATTGTTACCAGAAACATATATAGTACTGGCAGTCTTTCCTGCATAGGTAAACCAGTCAACGCCCGTGACACTAACTACATCATCGTCGTGCTTCTTGTTGTTAACAATAACAGTCATCCCGGTTGTCGTATTCAGTAAACTGTCAAAAGACACTGTATCTGCCATAATCATCCTCCCGTCTATAATATAAAAGAGCACATGAGCTGTGACACCCATGCACTCTGGTTGTTAGTATTCGATCAGCGCGAACCGCATCTTGTTGTAAAGAATGTTCTTTGTTTCTTCGTCCACATTGATAATTTTGTAATCCACATCGGGCATATAAAAAACACCTGTTTTGTAGGTGTTCTGTTCGTCATCCCAATACGTAACCTTGTACTTTCTTTGTGCTCTATTTACCAGTCCAGAAGCAAATACGGACTGCAACTCCATTTTCTCTGCCAGATAAAGAGGCCTGGTATTGAAATCAATCTTTGTCTTAAAATTCGGGCTTGTATCCCTGTGCAAGAGATTATTCAAGTCCCTGTATGCTTCTACTTCTGTTCTCTGGTTTGGAGTTGCAGTGTAATCATCGTAGGCGAGGTATTTGTTTGGAACAATTTTGCTTCCATACTTCAAGAGCCATCCCTCAAAACTGCTACCTGCAATAAAATCACTCATTTACCTCACCTACCTTTCAAATAATCCGAATCCATTGCGGTTTCTGAACTGTTCGTTTTCCTCTTGCAAATATCCGACTAAGTGACCATCTGCATAAATTGCCATGCCTTTGACAGCTTCTCGGATAACCTGTGCGATATTCTGATTGTTGTCGAATGTGTTGTTACTGATTGCAATTACTTCACGGCGAATATCGTCACCAAAAGTACTATTCGCAGATACCGGCTTCTGATACATTTTGGCAGTCGGAACAGCCTTTATATTTGCTTCCATTTGCGGAAGCTGAATACCCTGTATAGATGTGCTTATATCCCCGATTGTAGACTGCAATGCCGGAATCATGTTCTGCATACCTATCTGAAAGCCCTGCATGGTGTAGCTACCAAGTTCTTCAAATACCTGAGATGGGCTGTGAATTTTGAGAACTTTGCGGAACGTATTTGATATATTTTGCGCGATTTTTTGCGCATTTGCATAAAGCTGTTGTGCCGCGCCTACGATTCCATTGTTTAAGCCAATAATAGAGTTCCAGCCGACATTATACAGGTTTCCAATGGAATTGCTGATTCTGCTTCGGATTCTTCCAAACCATGTGAACGACGCAGAAAAGCCCGGCTCTAATCCGTTTCGGAATCCTTGACCGCAGTATTCTGCAAGCTGCTTGAACCATCTGGACGGAGAATGGGAGTCTACTGCTTCCTGCGCAGGGGCTTTTACACTGTTATTCATTAGGTCAAGAATCGAAGTCTTTGTGGATTCTTTCTTTCCGTCAATCCCAGACTGCAATCCCTCTGCAATGTTGCTTCCAAGGGTTTTACCGCTTGATTTTGCAGTTTCTTCTGCATCTTTTGCAGATGATTGAATTGTTGAGTTAAGCTTTTCAGTGACTTTGCTGCCGTTCTGCTCAATCCCACTACCTACGGCAAGAATCTGATTCTTTCCGAGTTCCGTAACTAATTCAAAACCAGAATTGTTATCCAGAACGCCGTTGATTGCCCCCTGCAGAGTTGAATCCATTGTACTTTGTAGAGTACTTTCATAGTCAGAAATACCTTTTCCAAACTGCACCATCTGCCCGTTTGCTAAAGTATAGTAACCGTTGTCGTCTGGCTCTAATCCCTTTGCAATTTCTTGATAAATCTGCAATGCTTTTTCGCCGAGAATCTGTTTTCCGTTTTCCCAGATGCCACCCATTTCATCAATTGCATTTGCCGTATCTGTTACCAGAGTTGCAAAGTCAACGGTCTGGATAAGCGTCTGGAATCCTGTAAGCTGTTCTGAGATATCCTCAAACGACACATTGTTAATCCGATCAGCCATATTTGAAAACTGATTAGAGGATGTTTCCGCTGTATCTCCAAGGTCTTTGACTGGTTTGTTTACTCCTGCTATTGCATTCTCGAAGTCCTCTGATGAAACCCCAAGATTATTAAGTTTAAGTTCGAGTTCAAATAACGCCTGTTCTGTGCTATATCCGTTATCTTTCAATTCGGAAAGGAATGTTAATAAAGGATATGCTTGTTCACCTGAAATCTGGCTTGCACGAACTAATCCAAGAATAGCATCTTCATACTCCTGAAATACCTTTAAATCATCCTCTGTAAGCTTATTACCGACTCCGAATATATCTTTCATCCATTCGTTGATAGCACCGGTAAAATCTCCTTTTTGATATCCAAATACGTTATCTTCCAGAAATTCTCCGAAAGTTTTATCTTCACCCCCGAATAGATTAACACTTATCCATTTTCCGAGATTGAATCCTGCTATTGCAGTTCCTAAGACAACCATACTGTCTGCGAATCCTGCTACAAGTGTAGAACCTAGCCCAGAGCCAAAGAATGCCTGCAATGCACCACTGGTTGTGGAAAGAACCGTTCCTAACCCACCGAAGATTGTTCTGAGTGCGCTGATAGAACTGACTACATTGTATATATTTCGGGCAAACTTAATACTTCCCCTTATAATAAAAAACCGTGCCAGAGCTTCGCCAAGAGCTTCTATCTGTTTATCGTCAAGCTTTCCTAAGGCTTTTGCGAAAGCATCTAAGGCGCTTACTAATGCGTTAATCAGGGGGGCGCCGATATCGTTCAGCATTATATCGAAAAAGCTGATAAATCCATCTGCGAATCCCTCGGCAAATGGCTGGAATACATCCCATACATCACCGATTGTTTTTATTAACGAATCCCAATTAATATTTTTGATGAAATTCACAATTACATCTTTAAGATTCCCGATTCTTGTCCATAACCCGTCCCAATCAACATCAATCACTCCGAACTTATCAAGCGCGGCAACAGTAAGACCTAGTCCTGCCGCTATCGAAGCGTATGGATGTGCCGCTAACATGGTGATTCCTTTGCCTATCACTCCTTCTTTACCGAAAATGCCACCGAACCATGTAAGTCCTTTAAATGCTGCAAAAGCTGTCAGGAGTTGTCCGAGGAAATAGCCAATAGACTGTGCCTGTTCTGGCGAAAATGTTGCGATAAACTCTTTGAACCTGTCAATTAGATCAGGAAGTTTATTAACTCCATCTGCCGCCTTATCAAAGAAATCATCAAAGAAATCAAGTAATCCTGTTCCGACATTCTCAGCAAATGGCTCTAACACATCCCATAACTGCACAAGGGAAGCGTTGATTTTATCCCAGTTAATTTTCACGAGAAAATCATTAAAAGCATTGATTAGTCGTGGTAATCCTTTTTCCCCAAGTGTCCACTTGCCAAGCGGAACTAAAAAATGATTCCAGAAATCTTTTAATGCTGTCCATGTGAAATCTCTGAGCTGTTTCAATCCATTGTTCCAAAGATTTTTCAGCGCTTTTGTGGTAGGTTCTGCGGCTTTTGCAAGTTTCTTAAATGTGTCTGTGACCTTATTTGCGAATGCCATGGCCTTATTTTCCATGGAATTGTAGGCGGCATCCCATTTCTTCTGGTATTCGTTCAAAAGTTTATCCAGTGCATCATTGAGGATTCCTGCGTCAATCGCAGATGTGTCAATTTTTGGCGTTTTAATTTTAGAATTTGCAAGGTCAGACAGAGAACTATCGTCTTTGCTCATAATTTCAAGTTCATCATAAGATGCGAGGAACTGTTTTAATTTTTTTGCGCTCTTGGTTGCATTTTTCAGATTATTGTCTGTATCTTTTGTAGCATCATCTACATCTGAAATTCCAGAATCGTCTATGGAATCAAGCGCATTCGAGAGATTTTCGCTTCCACCGCCGATAGAACCGAACATTTTTCCGATTTTGGTATCAACTCCAAGAAGTGAACCAATGTATGTCAAAAGTCTTTGAAATGCGATTACGAGACCATTGATGTATGGAAGCACTGCCGCAACTACAGGCATAAAGATGTTCCCTAATGCTCTGGCACAAGATACTAAGTTTGCACGAAGTATACGCAACTGGTTGGCTGGCATATTGATTGTATTTGCCATATCCGCCCATGCGTACCGGGTGGAATCCAGTATCACTATTGTTCTCAGCATTGCCTTGCTTGCTTGGTCCATATTAGAAACAGACGTTTGTATGCCAAGATTTGCCGCATATTGCTGTAAGTTTGCCACACGAATGTTTGCACCATATTTGTCTACAGCACGGCTCATACCTACTAATCCAGAGGACAAGTTCTCATAAACTGTGCTAAAATCAAGATTCTTAACAGATGCAAGGTCGGCGCCGATCATGGTTAATGCATTCGACAGTTTTAATGCCTGTTCAGAAGTTGTTCCCATAGAGGACGACAATTGTGCAAACTGGCCTTGATAATTCAAGAGCATGGACGGGTCCATACCGAGTGATTTACCTGATTTATTTGCGGTCAGAATCGCGTTGTCGGAAACATCAAATCCAGACATTTTAGATGTAAGTTCTCTGGCTCTCTGGCTGAATGAATCCGCGTATGCTTCTGCGGAGTCATACCCTGCTTCCGACCAAGTTTTTCCTGCTTTATCTGCTACCTGACGGAACGCCGCTTGAAAGTAGTTATAATCTTCGAGGAAGTTCATGGAACTTTCAATTGCGCTACCGAATTTTCCAACAACAAATTTCAACGTCCAGAACTTCGCAACCAAGGACATAATGCTAGGTAAGCTTTTTTTAGCTTTACTTCCTACATTTCCAACGGCATTACCGAGTCTTCTAACTTTTCCCGTCGAAGCAGCCGCACCCTGTCCCAGTCTGGAAAAAGCACTCGCAGTAGACCTTGCCGCCCTACCAGCATTTGCCCCAGAATTTGCCAACTGAGCAATGGCCTGCGTCATTTGAATTGTACTGCTACTGATTCTAGGAGCGGTACTCATCGTCTGGAAGAATGATTTTAAGCTTTTTGCCAGATCATTAAGCTGAGTTGCTGTCTTTCCGGTTTTGTCCCCTGCATTTGCCAACTGAGATATTGACTGAACAAATGTATTAATTGGTTGAGAGATATTACCTATTCCAGAGAACGAAACTATGATTTTTCTAAGCTCTTCGCCAAGGTTCGGAAGTTTAGATGTAACTGCATCAATAGAGCTGCCGGCATTCGCCAATCTTGCCAATGAAGAAACAAACCGGTTTACATTGTTTGATACGTCTGGAATACTGCTAAGACCAGATAATTCGGAAATCATGTTCTGAATCTTTCCAGACACATCACCTGTGGAGTTTAATGTTTCGTTCAATCTACGTATAGAATTTACAAACGAATTTAATCCACTGTCTTTCAAATTAAGGCTGCCAAGCGTGCTCATGGACTGAGTGAACTGCTGTAACTGGCTGTTTACTGTCGATAAATCCAGACCGTTCAATTTTGCTTCGATATTGTTCTTGAGCTCATCCGTATTAATTGAAAGATTTACTTTTACCGGGTCATAGGTAAGCGTGGATGCCTTGTTGATGGCATTTCTGATATCTCTGGCAATCTTTTCTTCATTAATCTTTATGTCAATTGGAATCTGACCGTTTGCAGACTCCATGGCAGACGCAATGTTTCTCTGGATTGACGCACCGAGTTGCGTGCCTAACTCATTTACCGAGCTGTACACCCTGTCCGATGCCATTGCTGCATCTGAACCAGACAACGCCTGAATTGATATTGGTTTGATGGAATCTCTTACCTGTTTAAGGTTTTCCAATACAGTTTTTAACTGTTCCGCATCGTTTACGGTATCCTTTGGAATTAATGTAGGAAATTTTTCTGCCAGTTCGCCCCATGCAGAATCGAGGTTAATTCCTTTTGTTGCATCGACGGTAATATTTCCAAGGTGCTGTTGAAGTAATTCTCTGAACTCGCCTTTTCCAACATTGAATTTAAGCACATCGGAAACATAAATTTTCTTACCTTTAAAATAATTGTAAAAATCCTGCCATTCCTGTTCGGCACCGTCCAGATAACTTCCGAGATTGGATTTTACGATTTTCCCGCTCTGCTCAATGCTTTTTGCAATATCATCCAGAGTCTTTCCCCAGTCACCGGCTGTGAAGCTTTGTCCGTCAAATGAATTTGTAAGCTGCTGTGCCAACAAATCTATCTGTCTTTGAAGTTTGGAAGCGGCGCCGCCTTTTAATTCAAATGCGCTTGCGAGCTGTTTGGACAATGCAGATGCGTCTATTCTGGTAGTCTCTAAAGATTTTTCAACAGAATATTTCAATTTTTCAGACATATCTGCTGAGTTAATCTCTACATTTACTTTGAGATTCTTGTTTTCAAGATTGCTCAAATTCACTTTACTGAGACGTTCGAGCTGTGCGGCCATGCTATTCAACTTACTTGTATCAATACTTTTGATAGATTGCACGGCATAACTGAGAGTACCGATAGATTTAGAAAAATTTCTCATCAAGCCTACGCTTTTGGACATCAAGCTGTCTAATCGGTCGAATTTATTGCACAAATCATTGATTGATCTCGACGCACTGGAAACGTCACTGCTGACTTGTATCGCCAAGGTATCAATCGTATTGTCAGCCATATTCTCACTCCCTTCTCAAAAAAATATTTATAGTAAAAAAGAGGGGACAAAAATGTCCCCTCCATCTGGTTTTCTACAGTTTGAGCTTCCCGATTTTAAATCGGAAAACATAATTGTCCCGTTTTTTTATTTTTTCTTATATTTCTTAGAGTCCGCAGCAAGCGCATCAAAATAATTAATTGCTTTTTGCAATTCCTTTTCTTTTTTCTCTTCTTCTTCCTCTGCGGTGAGCGGGAAGATTCGGAATGGCTCTGATGGATACTCATATGGTGTTTGACCATTTTTTCTGAACATATTACATACGGTAGCTTTGAGAGCTTCTACTGTGTACACGCCCTGCATATGTTCGTGGAAATTCTTTCTGTCCTCAGAAAACTTATATGCTAAATCGTAGCATTCCAGCTCTCTTGGTTCAGAGTCCATAAACTCTGCTTTTGAAACTCCGTTATAAATATAGAACGGGAGTAAATCTTCCATAACATATCGGCTAAATGGTTTCTGATTTTTTTTTACTTTTTGGCTGGCTTCTTGTGATCCTGTGGTGCTTCCACTCCATTCTCCATCTCCGGATTCGGATTCTGAAGAATATCGTTTAAAAAACCCGCGTTCATAAGCTCATCGGAAAGAATGCCGAACAACTGTAAGAGTCCTCTTGGTTCATCGGTTTCTTCATCTTTGTAATCATCCAGTAAATTTCCAATTTCCTGCAATGATTCTGCCGGATTGTATTTTTTAAATCCAACAAAAAGAAGCTCCCTGATTACGCAGAATAAGTCTTTAGTTCTTCCAATTCCGGAAACGTCTCCATCTGTTTCGATTTCTGCTGATTTAAAAAGCTTTGCCAAGTCCTGAACTCTTTCCATAAGATCTGTATCGCAGAACGCATTGTAACCAAATTTGATAATATAATCAGTTCCATTAATTGTTAATTTTGTCATATCATATATCCTCCCAAATTAAAATAGAAATTCCCGCCATAGATTTGACTCAATGGCGGGATGCTTATCAGCCCCCGAGTGGAGATGGAAAATCTTCATCAGACGGCTCAATTTTTTCTTCAATCTTGATTTCATCTGAAATTGTTACGTTTGCAGTAACTTCCCATGCTGCATTTACTTCGGCAGATGGAACGCCAAGTCTTGAAGGTACAATCGGAATAAACCAAGCCTTTGTAAGGTCTGGATGATAAATTTCCAGCCAAGGTCTTTTGCCTTCTGCTTTGTTCTTGTCCCATGTATTACAGATGTTATCCCAAGTGTCAATAAAGACCTGAGACATACCAAATGTAAATCCCATGGCTCCTGATAAATCAAGAAGTCCCGGAACAGATGTTTTGTATTTTGTCGCGTTCAGAGATGTAGTGTCGATAGTGTCAGGTTCCGGGTTCATATCCGGAATGGATTTTGGTTTCTGCAAATTGTAGTATTTGTCTGTCGGGCGTGTACCCGCTATAGTTTCAAATGCAATCGCAACCTTCATACCGATAGTACTAAGGTCAATCGCTGGTTTTGCTGCCATATTCGGCTCCTTTCTGCTTTTCAGCTATAAAATCACAATAAAAAAGAGCCATGTGGCTCTGATGCGTAACCCTGCATCCGGGAGATAAAAGGATCACCATCCTTTCTATTCATCTGTGCCTGTTTTCAGTTCTGGAAGCCCTGCTACAGATGTAAGCAAGGATAAAACACCGGAAAGAACGGACGCGGATACGACCATCTTCCAGTCAACACTTCCAAGGACTGTTGCGGTTCCGATTGTCGCAACTGCTGTCTGAGCAATTGTCTTAACAGCTCTGATTCCCGCAGCTTTCAGCCATTGTAATTTATCTTTACTCATAAGACACTCTCCTTTCTTTTTTGGTATAAAAAATAGAAGCTGTTACGCTTCCAATAATTGCCCGGTGTAAATTCTGCTGTACCGGCTTATGATTCGCTTAAAACTCTTTTCGGAGTTTGCAACTTCTTCCGGTCCGTATGTCCGGCGAAAGCCCATCGAAACCATAGCCTGATGACTTTTGCTGTCGATTTCGTATGCAGTCGATAAAGCCTTTGTCCCAGATGCATAACTTTCCGTTTGAAATGAAAGAACTGTTGCGCATTCGTGACCTTCAAGACTTGTCGACTGCGTGGGATTCCCCATCATGAACAATCTGGCGTATTTTGTTTTGCCAGATGCTATTGTCTGGCTTTTCTCCATGGAAAAATTGCCTTTGCCGACTGTTGGTTGAATATCTTTACTCCACCTAGAAAATACTTCTGATACTGGGTTGTTGATCGTGTCTGGCATAGAATCACCTCGTTATAAGAAAAAGCACCCACCGCTCAGGTAGATGCTTTTATATGTTATAGTATATCAAAGACAGAGGTATTATTCAGTATTATCAGGTATTAACTTTCATGATGCAAACACTTCTTTTGCAATTTTTCTGATGTTCTGCATAATTTTTACGCTTGCCTTGTAAACCGGCATGGTGGCTTCGGTACCGTAAGAACGCACCCATTCGCCGGAATCGGCATAATAAACCCAAGAATCATTCTTTCCATTCCCTTGCCCGTATGAACCGATTGTGTAACCAAAATCTTGCCCCTTGGGATGCGGACTGGTTCCTGCCGGAGTGTTATACGAAATACCCGCCCCGAACTCAATGAACAAAAGGTCAGAGCCTTCACACACAAGCGTCGCCTGAGAATAGCCGCCAAAGTTATTGATTCTGATATAGGTATTATGATTTTTGTCAGAATCGCCTTGTGCCAATGCTATGTTTTCATCTATGACCGGGATTCCAAGTTCTGCCAGTCTGCGGACAAATTCCTCATTCTTACTTACAAGTGACTTCTGATACGCTCTGAGCTGTTTTATTGTGTCCTGTATAGATTTATGCGACAATTCCATTTTGATAGTCTTATTCGCCATCTGAACCATCTCCTGTATACTTGATGCCATATCGTGCCACATTTCCTTTCTGGGTATCGAGAATCTTTTTCAGACGGTAATCTGGCGGAACTGTAGGCTCCCCGCCTTCGCCTAAGATAAGTTCGCCTGCTTCGGTCAGTTCCGGTTTGCAGTCTATCCAGAATACATCTGCAATCTGTGGTTTAAAGCTACGGTCAAAATTCGTGATGTACCTATCGTAATCAGGGACGTACCCGGCGGATAATTCCTCTGGCGTTCCGGCAGTCGCAGATACGGAGAGGTGATGCAATTCTGGCTTTTGGTACGTTTTGATTGTGTCTATCCCGTCAAGGTCTTCAGTTGCCCTTGACCAATACACTGTCTGTTTTTGGCGTTTTAATCCTCTCATGGCGATTTCTCCCTTCAAAAATCTTATATTGCATATTTCATATGAGACACTTTTACATCTTCATCAGATACCTTTGCATAGATCATTGTCGTGTTAATGTTGACATGTCCAAGAATCTTCTGCACCTCAGTAATCGGCGTACCTCTTTGAAGCATAAGAGTCGCAAGAGTATGCCTAAATAGATGCGGTGTTAGAGGTCTGTCCAGTTCTGCCCGTTCACCGATTATTCGTACAATTCTTTCAATTGCTTCTTTTTTGAGTACCTTATGTGGTTTCCTTTCACTTACAAAAAGATATTCCGATTCATCATCTCTAATTGCAAAGTATTGTTTTAAAAGTAATTTACAACGAGCGTTTAGGTATGTTGTTCTATGCTTGTTGCCTTTCCCCAAAACAACTACTTCACCTTTGTAAATGTCTATATCTGTTTTCTTTACACCACACACTTCTGTAACCCTGGCTCCGGTACTATACAGAAATTCAACCAGTGCTTTTTCACGTACGGTTTCGCAAGCTTGCCTGATTCTTTCCAGTTCCATATCTGTCAGAGGTTGTTTTTCTATACGCTCATATTTGATATTTTTGATTGATCTGCATGGGTTTTTGCCCACATATCCCTCGTTTGCAGCCCATTCGAAAAATGCATGAATGGCAGTTCTGCGGCTATCAAGTGTTCGATTACTTAGACTTCTGCTTTCCTGAGCATTATACAGATATACACGAATGTCATTTGAGGTAATATCTTCAGCTTTTTTATTGAATGTGAAAAAGAAATCATTCAGATAAAGATTGTAGAGTTCGAGCGTCTTTTTACTCAAACCCTCGATTTTTCTACTTACAATGTAAGTTTTGTAAAAATCCGGCAAATATCCAGTATACTTTACAACTGCTGTTTCTCTTTGACTGATATCAAAATCATTTACATACAACGCCAGTTTGTTTCTGATCGTTTCCAGATACTCTTCCGGAATTTCTCCATACAGTTTTGTCATGAACCCATTCACGAATTTATCTCTCATAAAAAATACCCTCCTTTTGGGTTCACAAAGGGAGAGTACCATGTTATAATAATACTGTACCCTTTGTGGCGTTGGAGTTAGGTTTTTTTGATTGGTAGTCGGGAACCTAACTCCTTTTTTATTATGCTTTTTTGATTGTTATTTTCTCTTCATCATATTCGAGAATCACTTTTCTGTCTTCTTTGGTAACACCGAGCATCCGAACTGCTTCTGACGGAAGTGATATTTTATAGTTGACAGATTCTTTTCCTGCGTTTCCACCAGCTTTGTTAATCATGATATTTCTTTCTACTTTTATCGAACTCACCTCCATATAATGAATTTATAATCATTATATATTATTGGTGTCCAATAGTCAATAATTAACGCCCTCGTCCCAAAAGTCCATGAGTCGTAAACCCTTGTATTTACAGGGATTTCCTCGTATTTATTGCTATCTATCACCAGTAGCTGATTAGATTCCAAGCAATTTTTTGATTTCTGCATAAACTCTCGGTACATAGAACCTTTCATAACCTTCGTAGTTTGGATGCGTTCCGTCACCTGTTGTGTATTTTGTTTTATACCCTTCATTGCAGTTCAGACTTGGACAATCGTTGAACAAATCAGCAATGCTAATGCCCCACTTATTCATTACCTTTACTATCGCTTCGTGTAATTTAAGGTAATACTGTCCGTATGTTGTATTATCGAGCGTCATCCTGTGTTCGATTACATATATAATAGGCTTCCCAGCCCATTTCTGAAGAGCTTTTTTGCACATATCTTCCAGTGCGCCATAAAATGTAGTTAAATCCAGTTCAGTAGAGAAATCTCCTGTAATTTCACCCAAAAAATTCGTATCGGCGTAATATTCACAATCATTAATGCTGCCACTCATAATTACAATATCAGCATCTGCATCCATATCATCCAATGTATCATGGATACAACCAATATCCGTAACATCATCGTTTGCTCTCGGATGCCCCTGCGGTATGATAGCTCCCCAGATTGCATGATTATCAACTGTCATACCATGAGCATCTGCAATTTGTTCGACATAGCCATGTCCCGGAACGCTATGTGTCGCAGCGGTAATGCTATTTCCAGTGCATGTAATTTTCTTTCCATACAGTGGATCTTTTTCAAGTATCTCAATACGTTTCTGGTTGCTTTCAATATTAGAATACATCACTGTAACACTAGAATCATTGTTTGTATTTAATACCGAAAATTCCATATATACTGCATTGGATGGGATTTCAGCTATTCCAGAATACATTGTATCACCGTAGGTGGGTGCAGTTGTTGCTATAACCATTCCTGCGACTTTCATATCTGCACTCAAAAATAATATCGTCGGAATATCTACGTTTCGAAAAGCAGTATATGTTATACTTTTAATGCCATATGGAATAGGAAATATACCAGTCGTTGATAGATTATCAGCAGGTTGCAGTTTACCATTTTTATCGTAGTAGTTTCCTTTGATACCAATTCCATCGGTTATTGTATATTTTTTAACATTGTAAATTTGATTATAGTTTCCTGCGATATCAGATTCCATATGTTGAATATTGTTTTCAATATTCTCAATTTTTTCAGCATTTACATCTGGTTTGTAGTATAAAAATATACCAGAAATTGATAATCTTTCATCATTTGGCGCATCGTAGCTAACAAAACTAATACCATCAATATTTTGAGGTATAGTAAATTCACCACTTTTAAAATTAGCATCCGTATCACCAAGTAACGAACTTTCTTTTATGTAGACTCCATTTTTGAAGCAGGCTATATATGGCGAATAGTTTGCGGGGCTTCGCAGATATGCGTATGTTACTTTTGTTTCAGGTTCAACTTTAAAAACTCTGGTGTGCTTATAGAGCGTATGCGGTGCGATTGTTCCGTCTTCGCCATAATAACCATTTATCCAGTCAATATCTTTCCCAGAAAATGTCTCATTTTTTTTAACAATTATTGCATCATTGATATCTTCCTTTACATTTTCAATTGCGACACCCATTGATGTGAGTTTTTCGCCTACAACTGCTGCATCCGCCGCCTCGCCTGTCTTTGAAAGTGTTTTGTCGAGTGCTACATATGCTTTCCCCGTAGCTGAATCAATAGTAACTTCGAGGGATTCCATTGTTTTTTCTTTTGCAGTAATTCCACCCCGTTCCGTTTCTGTCGGAGCAGGCGGAATAAAAATATGTACCGTATCATTTTCACGGTCATAAAATCCTTTTGTTTTCTGCGTTTTCATGTGATTCCTCCTGTTATTTATTGTCCATGTTCATAATAATTAAATGTGCTGCACCTACGGTTTTGATAGTTAACTAAAACCCTCTTTAGTTGATCAAATAAGAGTTTTAATAAACTCTCTGATTTTGGGATAAATCAACGCATGACCCTTTGCATTTGGGTGCAACCCATCTGGTGAAGCGGATGGTGAATACTTCGTATATTCAGTCCTAAAATTCTCATCCCACGGGCGGAAACCTGTCTGATTGTACAGGTTAAGGAACGGAATACCGTGATAATCGCAGTAATCCGCAAGCGCAGCAATAAACAAATACTCTTTGTTCGTCTTGCTTGATGGCGAATAATCCGCATAGCAAGTCCCGTTATCCTGACAAGCATATGCCGGCAATGGGGAAATAATCGCAAACGGCACATTTGGGAAATACTGCTTAATTTTCGCAATAGCAAGATTTACTCCACCGAGAAGTGTGTCCACAGTCATATCTGTGTTTTCACCGACTGGAGTGTCTGTAAACATCAAATCGTTAATTCCACCGAAAATTGTAATTAAATCAGGTTTATATCCTGTATTTGCATATCCTTCAATCCGCTTGTAAAACGGTGGAATAGTTGCACTTTCCTCGCCAGAATCATGGATAATATACCCACTTCCACTGATTCCGCAGTTTATAATGTTGATACCAAGTTCCTTACTTGCATAATCGTGATAGTTGAACAATGCTCTGAAATTATGTTCTGTTATACTGTCACCAATGCACATCCATGTCTTTCCCTCGTAGCCAGTTGTTGCTCTGGTGTTTTCCAGTTTATTATTGCGCAATGGGAAAATAGAACGAATCTGTTCAAAATCATATGTTCCGTTAACAACATAAACCATTGAGAAGCTTTCAAGTGCTTCACTTTTTATAGAGGAATCGGTGGAATATGTGTCAACGATAAAATAAGCAGCATTATCAGGACTTGTGAATCTAACGACATCATATATGTCTTTTATGTGAGCATAATTTGAATCATAGAAAGCGATTCTCCAAAAAAGCTGAAGTCTTTGGTTATGCCCAACAGAAAAAATAGTGTACGCCGTATTAGACTCAATAGCGTTAAGTGCTGAACAGTTCCTTTCAACATTATCCGTATACACTTCTTCAGAATTCCCCGCTTTTGTAGTATCCAGTGTTTTTCCATAATGGGTTGTTTTGTCCACAAGAATATCTTTCACGGACGGAATAACTAGATTTTTACCTATATATTCAGCGGAAGGCGATACTCTTCCGAAATCTTCCTTTAGTGAATTAGTTATTTCTCCAACTGCGCCTGCATCAGCGGCATATCCAGTCTTCGTGAGAGTGCTATCAAGGTTGATACCTTTATTAAGCTCCATTTTTTGATCAGACCCAAACTCAAGACAGTTTGTTTCTTCGTTGTAGTCTACGCTTACTGGAAACATCGGAACAATATCGCCAGATTCGTTAATTCCGGCAATCTTGCCAGAGTTTTCCGAACCTTGGTTCTTATTCAATTTATTTGATATATCAGCTGACAATTCTGTGATTTTATCTCCGGTAGCCTTTGCGTCAGCAGCTTTTCCAGATGCACTCAGAGTTTTGTCTGTTCCGGAAAGATAATTGTCTGGAATTTTAGTCAAGAATCCAGAGTCATTCTGCAAGTCACTGGTTTTGCTTGGAATCTTTGTATTAGCCGGCAACGCACCAACTTCTTCAGCTGTATAATCCGGTTTTTGTGGCTGTTTCGCCCAATCTGCCAATTCGCTTGATTTAATGTAAAGTGACATATCAATTGGAGCGCCCATAGTGTCCCATACTACGCCGTTCCATGCCACATTCATTCCTGCTTCGCCGTAAATAGATTTAGACTCGATATTGTACATATCGCCAATGTCTGGATTTAATGGAAGCAAATCAGCAGTCGCAACTGTACCTCTGTATCTTACAGGGCTATTTAATTTTGCTTCCATATCGGAAATCTGGCGTTTTAATATTGCATATACTTTCTTTGCTGTTAATGCCATATGCGCTTCTCCTTTACAGTTTGTACCATGTATCAGTAGGTTTGTGATATTCGTATAATTCAGAAGTATCAAGGCACAACGCCGAAGAACCACTCTGTACATAATGTGGGAGCTTTGACACGTCTTTTGAAAGTCCCTCGTAATCACGAACCATACCTCTTGCATCTGTACATACCCAACTGCCTAAATCCGGCAATTCATCACCGGGATTGTACTTGATTCCATCAAAAATAACTGTGTTTTCTGCTTTTGCCATCTATGCAATCATCCTTTCTGCCCCAATAGGAGCCACATATGTGAACTGGTTTCCTAAAATATCTCTGGCTGTGCCAATAACAAACTGTCCATAGTCTGCCAGAATATTGCATACAAATTCCTCTGCATCCACCCAATACCGTTTCTTGACCATGCGATGAAGTTCTGGTAATAGACCATAGCTGAACATCACACAATGCCCTAACTCATGAATAAATACACGGTTCAGAAGTTCTCCATACAGGTTATTTGCGATTGAAATAACGTGGGTGGAATAATCCGATACTCCAAGTGTTCTATTGCCTGTACGGTCAATTAACACGCTGTCATGTGGAGATACAAACTGCACTCTCCATAGGTCGCCATTCATGTAAAATTGTCTTAGCATGGCTTATCACCATCCTTTTCTCAACTAAAAAGCCCCTGCTACATTCCTGTAACAAGGGCAAAGCTCATTTCATATTCAATTCATCTGCTGTATAAAACGTGTCAAGTCAGTTTTCATCTGCTGTCTGATTGATGCGTCTGCATCATCCCACATTTCTTTCATATTGCGGATGATATCTTCTGTATACTCTTTCATGGAATCATCCATTTTTCTCTTGGATTCAGCGTCTTTGGAATCATGGTAATGTCTGCGATTCTCGCTGTATCTGTCGTAGGTTTCACCATATCTGGATTGCTGACGATTCATGCCGTCATTTCCCATATTCCTGTCCGAATATTCTGGGTGATATCCCATGCGGTACATATTGCGTTCAAATTCTGGATTATTCAGATATTCGTTCATCCAGTCATCATCTTCCATGTACAGATATGGTTTATATCCCATACGGCTTCCTTTGCCTTTTGGGGCAAATCTGCCGTTTGCATAACGATATCTGTCATATCCCATGCGTCCAAGATACTTTTCTTCCTGTTCGCATTCGTCCATAGCTTCTACGATTCTGTAATCTTTATCTGCGCAAATCGCACACTTTACAGCTTCCATGCAGTCTTTCAAATCGTCCCAGTCTTGAGCGCTGAGGTTATCAAAGCCATGTGCTTTAGCTTTCTCCATGGCCCATTTTCCCATTTCCATTGCAACTTTATGCATTACATTGCCCCCTTTCTGGCAGCCTGTGTAACAGGTGTGTCTGTCGTTGGGGCTGTACCATTAATTGCTGTTAAATTGTTAGTTGGACTACAAGCCGGATTTCCTAACATCTTGAATACTCCGCCGGTTGCACTTGTGGCTACTCTTGTTGCATACTTCGTTCTGGTTCTTATTCCGCAAGCCGTAACCTGTGCGCAGCAACGATTCTCTAGCGGATACAAAGTTGTTCCTGTTCCTATCTGAATCATTACCGGAGCAGTAATTGTAGTGGCTTCCGGTATGCTTTGCGCAACAACAATACAATATTTCTCTCCATTGTTGTAACTGCCTGCCGGAAGTGTGATTACAAGATTGCCTCCTGTAAACGCAACGGCTTGGCTGATTACAAGATGGTTGCAGAGCTTACAAACATTTTTACAACTCATATCTTTACCTCTCAATCAAAATAAGAGGTGAGCCGCAACCCACCTCTTAGAATTAGTCAACCTCTAAGGGTGAGTTACTTAGCAGCATCCGCTGTTACATCCGCATCCACCGTAATAGGTATTCGGATTCGGAACAACATATGCCGGAATAGCCGCCGGATTAATTGCATTGATTAACTGCTGAGTCTGTGAAGCCATAGCAGTTGTAAGCAGTGCAGACTGACGATCCTGAGACGCAGCACGTTTCAGATCAGTATTTTCTGCCTGTAATGTTGCAATCTTATCGTTAGTCAGGAAGTCAAGGATTGCTCTTGTGTTGCTGTTCTGGTTTTCCAGAAGATCTCTGGTGTTGTTGTTCATTGTGTTCTGGAGAGCACAAGTGTTGGTAGCAAGGTTGTAGTTGATACCCTGTATAGCTTCTCTTGTTTCACAGCAACAGTTTGCTAACTGAGACTGTAATGCGTTGGTATTCTGCATACCGGCTACAGTATCAGCATTGATTGCCTGCTGAACGCCGTTGAAGCCTTGAAGCATTCCGACATTCATACCATTAAAGCCACTCTGCATGGTATTGTTAAGAGAATACGTGCTGTCGCAGATACCCTGCTGAATACCTCTGATACCATTCTGAATATCATTAAGGGCGAATTCCTCATTAATATCTGAACGGGTAGCCCATCCTTGGAAACCGGCACCGTTCGCACCGTTTCCACCGTTACCGCCAAAGCCGCCGCCCCAGCCGCCAAAACCTCCCCAGCCGAAGATTGCGAAGATCAGGACGAGCCAGATAAGTGAAAAGCCATCACCGCCCCACATATCATTTGCGCGACTATTAGAGCCTGTAGCAGCTGCAATGTCGCTAAGGCTGTAATTTGAACCATTCATCATGTTTTTAGTCTCCTTAAATTTTATTTACAATAGGAGACATCCGCGGCTGTCGTCCCAAATTGTAGCGATTCTGAATCACCCAATTATGGGGAAGTGTTATAATCCAAGGAATTTTTGTATAATTCCATCTGGAGATAAATGCTTTTCTTCAAAAACATTCTGTTGAATTTGATGCAGTTGACTTGCGTCACCTTTTTTATATAAATCCAACGCATTCTTCAATGTTGGATTATTTCCTGCAAATTTACTCATATCGTTCATCATGTTATCGACACTTCCGAACCTCTGAGAGATCATCTTCTCAAATTGCTTTTTCATCATGGCGTTTGGATTGAATGTCATCTCTGCCTACCTCCGTTCTGCTTAGGTTCCGATGTCCCCGACATCTGCGTCGGAAACATATTCTTTATTTCAGAAATCTCCGAACAAACATCATTCCTAAGCTGATTAAACATTGCTTCAATGTCAATCTGCTTTTCATCTTGCTTAGATTGCTGTTCATCTGGATTTACGAGTCGGTAAACAAAAATCCTGCTCCTTCCATCGGATTGAAGCTGTTTTCTGTAAATTTCAGTTCCGTCTGTTTTTGGATAGTAAACAGGATTGCCGGACATATCCACATCTTTAGCCTTTACAGTATCAATCCCATCCACCATCTGTCCTTGAAGCATAGGTGATTGTGGAACTGGCTGTAACTGTTGCATCTGTATTTGACCATAAGGCATTGCCTGCTGATAATTATTTTGCAGTTGAGCCAGCCTGTCCTGATACGGCTGTATCTGTCCGTATGGATTGTTTATTATTGGTTGTTGCGGATAATACGGATAACCTGCCATAATCTGTTCCTCCTGTCCGGGATTCAAGAATCATATCCATATCATCTATAGAACGATGCTTTTCCCATATACCCTCGTAAGGGTTTCTTAACATAATCATTGTGTTTTCTCCTATGATTATATTATATAGGAAGGAACTCTGTTTTTGAACGTCACTATTTCGCCACGTTTTCGCCACAATACAAAGAAAAGCCCCGACAGTACATCGGGGCAACTTTAGAAATTTTCTTCTTTATTCTTTTATTAATTCGATCTATGGTTCTTGGACTATACCCCATAAGTTCAGATGCTTCCCATAGTGTCTTTTCGCCATAGGCCCGTAATCGAAACAGTTTTTCTTCTCTGGAATCGAAGCCTGCTTCTTTTAAATAAAATTTTCTTTCATCTTCTGAAAAGTCTGTATAATTCATATTTCCACCGTCCTCCCTTACAAGTGGAATCAAACTGGAAGAATACCGCTTAACATAAAACCGATAACTGCGCTGACAATCGATGTAATAACACATACAATGATTGTATCGTAACGCTTTCCCGGGACTGCCATGAGAGTCTTTATATTGTTATTCATCTCATCCACAGTTGACTTGATATGGTTCAAGTCATTCTCACTTAATGCTGTCTTTCTTTCCAGTTCCCCGATACGCTCATAAAACTCTTTACTACGATCAGATTGCTTCTCTTGCATCAACTGAAAATTCTTTTCCAGTTCTTCTATGCGGTGTTCATTAAAACATTCATGTTCACATCCCATCGCCAGTTCCTTTCTTCACTCCCTTAACATTTGCTTTTCCCTACTGAATATAAGCAACCCAGCGGCACTCCGGGAGGACAAAAATACTGTGCCACGTGACCCAACCATCTTATTAAATTAAACTTCCTGCAAATGGAAAAACACCATGATTGATATATATTTCTGTTTCGGATTCCCAGTTTCGACTTACTGAATTTTCAGAATGCGAATCTTGGAACTCGGCTCCCTGTTTCACAAGGAAATAGAGAGCCAGATCAAATATGCAATCATAACAGTATTCCATATCGGTATTGATTTTTTCATCTGTATATCCAGACGGATAGTTGCGTTTCTTTTTGAACGAACGAATTGCACGCTTCACAGACAAAGAAATCATACCGTCAGTTTCCGCATCATCGGATAGATACTCTTTCAGATCTTTCACAAGCTGCTCGTTCATTTAAGATCACCTACCCTTGCTGAGATAAAATTTCAGAGATAATACCAGCCTTATTTGTCGATGTCAGGGCATAGCCATTGTCACTTGCGAGCTGTTTCAGTTGAACTACTGTCATGCTTGACAACTCGCTTTCTGTATACTTGTGTTTTGAAGCATCATTAACACTTGCTACAGATGGTGACTGGCTGTTCTTGTCGAGACTATGCCCGTTTATTCCCCCGCTTTGGTACCGATTACGATACCGCCATTAGCTTTTGCTGCTACTGGAACAAACATACCTGATGCTTTAGTCCAAACTGCAACTGGGTCTTGTGTAGCCCACATGGACAGTGTTACGAAGGAGCGATTTTCTTCCTGAATAAACTGTCTGTATTCAAGTTCCTCTGGCGTTACGCCCCAGAGTCCAGTACCAAATGAACCGTTCGGCTCTGCTTCATACAGTGTGAATACATCTTCTTTGAAGTATCTTCCTGTTTTGAGAGAACCATCCGCTTTTCTGAATCTGAATTTCTCGTCGCAACGATCAATTGTGATTCCGTATTCCTGCATAAGCAGATTAGCGAGTTCCTGTTTGGTCAGAAGACGTTTGTTAGCTGCTCCTAAAGCTGCGGTCTGCATTGCAGTGTTGTTTCTCATGTAGTTAATCATTTTAAGTGATGTCAGGGCTTTGTTTGCCACAAATCCATTATCTTCTGCAATAGCGACCATCTTCTGGATATCACCCATGATATCTGCATCTGGTTTAGACCAGTCTGTCATTTCTACTTTTGCATCGGACGGAACACCATAATCAATGCTCATATCCACATTGTTTTCTTTAATTTTTACAACACCTGTGCTAAGAAATTGGCCTTTCATGACATTTGCTCTAGCAACAACTCCTTCAAACAGATTAGCTGCATCATCAAATACAAATTTCTTTAAATTCTCATCATCCGGCACACCATTTTCAATTGCCTGCTGTAATCTCTCAGACTGATTGATTTTTCTCTTAATAAAGAGCTTTTCAGTCAGGACTTTTTCGAAGCCCGGTCTTGTTCCGATTTCTGCTTCAGTATCAAGTGCATGAACGAATGCTACCTCTGGAAGTCTCTGTCCAGCCATAAGTCTGTAGTATTCAGCTTTCAGGAACTGTGTTTTGACATCCGGGAAGATGGTGTCAAGAATGCCCGGCCTTTTTACGCTGAAATCCTGAGAAAAGTTAAGTCTTTCTTCCGGTGTGATTGATTCTAAAATATTAAATGGCATCTGCTGTACCTCCTTAAAATTCTGGGTCTGTAGTAGTCACAAAAACGATACCTGCTTTTTCAAGCTCTGTTTTTGCAGTGGTTTCTACTGTTACCGGAAGTCTTTTTTCAAGAACACGTCCTGCAACAATAACGGAAATCGGTCTCTTAGCATCGTCTGTCATATCAACATCTTCAAACACGATGCCTTTAGCACCAGTTGCGTTTGTCGGATATACAGAACCTGCTTTGATAATCTTCTTAGTTCCAACGGTTTCAGCATTTGTCTGTTCTGCTGTATAGGTTTTAAGTACCAGTCCTACCTCGGATTCGAGAATATTAGGTGTGGATTCGTACTGCTCTGTTTTCATAAAAGCCATAATCTAAATCTCCTTTTCTTAAATATTTACTGGGGCATTATCGTCTGCCGGTTTATTTTCTGGACACATTTTTGCTGAGTACGCTTTTGCATATTCAGATGCTTCGCTTTTCTTTTCTGGTTCTCCACCAGATTTACCGCCACCCGGATTAGGTGTCTTTTCAAGGGCTTCTTTTTCCCATGCGGCTTTTGCGGTATCAAGAGCGTTTTTATTTTCTACGGAAATTCCATCGACAAATGTCTGGGCTTCTTTAAGAGCATCCTCCGCATTCATATTTGAAAATGCTTTGATTGCTCCCGCATAGGCATCTCCTTTCATTCCTGCGTTTGCAAAAATAGAAGTAATTTTGCCTGTCAGAGCTTCTTTTTGGGAAGTTGCAAGTGCAGATTCAAGGTCAGAAATTCTTTTTTCGTTTGCAGCTTTTTCTTTCTGACGTTCCAGTTCTGCTTTTTCAGCTTCAGTCATGTTCTGTTTTTTTAATTCTTCCAGTTCTTTTTCCAGTGTTTCTGCTTTATCAGCCTGTTCTTTTGCTTTCTGGGCTTTTGCTTTCTCTTTAGCTACATCAGAATTTGACTGATTCAGAAAAGAAGTAATCTGGTCATCGGTTGCATCTGGAAAAATCCTTTTAACATCTTCTCTTGTCATTGAAATCTCCTGTCACCAATACGCTTTTTTACGCTGTTCGCTCAGCTCAAGGTGTCTCCCATGATTACGCTATCGGGGTGCATATTTTTTTAATAAAAAAGAGACGATTTTACTCGTCTCTAAATTAACTGTATTGAATTGAGCACCGGCAATTCACAATCTCGTCTGCCGAAGCTCCTAATGAGGTATCTTTGGGAAATTGTAGCAAGCTATCTCCAACCGAGAACGGCTCACCAATCGAAAGCGTGGTTCCTCCGACCTCGAGGTGTGTCTTTCGTTCTCTTTTGTCTCCTACGTCAATCCATTTCTTTTTCGTCTTTCCTGATTTCACAGCTTTTGAATACTGTCTGTAGTTCAGTATTGAATTAGCTTCGCACTCTGAAATAAACATTGCCCGGTCATTTGACAGGTAATAATCATCAGTAATGCTTTTATCTTCAGAAGAAAGTCTTTCGAATGTTGTATCAATAATTTGCTTTGTTATATCAACGGCATATTGCTTGATATATGTATCTATAAGCATATACGAAGCAATTACATCCAGATATTTGTCATAAAATTGAGTTTGGATGTATTCTCGTTTCGTTTCTCCGCTTTCTATGGTTGTTTCTATCAGTGCCAAAATATAAAGGACAACTTCTTCCATTTGTTCGGAAAAAGCTATCCTTTCTTGTTTTTCTTTGTCTGATATCGACATTTTGCTGAAATATTCTTTATACGGTTCGCTCCTGCGGTTGTCAGGTCTGATATTTAGCTCATCATATGATGAAACACTCATTCTGAAATCACATCCTTATTAAAGCCATTCAGCAAATCTTTCGCTTTTTGCATTTCTGAGTCCGGGTCTGCCAATTCCGGGTAAATAGTTCCAAGATATGGTAAACTCATTTCATATACTTTTTGCGGATCACTAAATAATCCGCAAGTAATCAGCGCAATAAGCGGATGAATTTTATTTTTAAACAGATAATCAAGTGCTTGCGCTTTAACAAGCATATTATCAGTCGGGTTTCTAGTGATTTTTACATCAAAATCTCTGGTTGAAATATTTACATCCATTGAGGTTTTTCGAATGATATTCAAAATGATTCTGGCAGATGCCTTTTCAGCTTCTTTTGTGAACGCTTCTACCAATTTTGCGTCTCGTTCTGCAAAATCCCAACCATTTCTCAGATACACTGCATTTCCTGTGTCTCCGCCCGTATTGCTCTGTCGATTCGGCATTGTTTCTACAATCAGCATATTGTTGTAAATATCATCTTTAGCAACCTGGCTCTCTGACTGATTTAGTTCGGCGGTCATTAAGTCAACGTCTGATTGTGTTCCATTCCCGACGTCTTTTACAGATACAGCACCGAGTTTTATCATTTTTACAAATTCTGCTTCGTCAATCTCACAGTTTTTGAATTTCATCAGAGCTTGTACGAACTGTTCAACTCCATTCAGTCTGTCAGATTGATATTTGTTGATTGCATCATACATTGTGATCGCGATTTCGATGTCAGAAAGTCTGTCATGATTATTTGGGTATTCGACAATTGGAATGCCGCCGAAACCATTGATTCCAGATTCTGTTACCGCTCCATTTTGAATTTTGAAATACTGTCTGGAAGAATAACACTGGTAATATTGCTGATTGTCCTCGTCTTTTAAAATCTGGACGGAAAGCACTGGTTTACCAGTAACGCTTGAATAAACAATATATACATCCTGTGGTGATGGGATAAATATTCTGAAAGGTGGTAAGTCTCCATCCTTTGTCCATTCATCCTCTCTCAAGATTGCTTTATATGCAGTTCCTACTGCGCTCTGGCATATCCCAAGTTGAATATTTCTGGCGTCTGCATTGGCTTCATCCAGATAATCATTGAGCCTATCAACTTGTTCGTTTGTTTCTTCACTCGCTTTTTTCTTCTTACAGACATACTGAATAGGTTCTCCGTATATCTGCCCTGCCTTGAATTTGACTGTTTCAAGGGCATGATTCTCAACAACTTTATTGTTGACCTCTGGGCGAACAAGTTTTTCACGATATAAAATTGGCTGATCGCCTTTGTAATATCTGTAAAGATAATCCATCAGGGTTCTATTCCTGTTATGGATTCCGATTGTATCAGAAAGGACCTGTGCCACGTTCTGGGGAGTAATCTGGTCTACGCCAGTATAGGCAGTTTTTCTGCCAAACTCGCCTTGGCATAGGTCAACAAAATTTATTTTGTTTCTCCCCACTGCCTGTCCTCCTATTTTTCTACATGAAAAAAGCACCAAGGGTTCTTCCCGGTGCTTATTTTACAGCTTATATTATATAATATATGCAGGTATTATTCAGTATTATCAGGTATTAACTTTCAAAATTCTTAATGTTTTTGACGATATTCAGTGCTTTCGAATGCAATAATTTCACATGAGAATAGGAATATCCCATTTCACAGGCAATCATTTCAAGCCTTTCATCTTTTACATATCGCCTAAACAGCAGATCATACAAATCTGAATTGATATCGCTCACCTTGTCTATTGTTTCAATAATGTCTTGCTTTTTCTTTGTGTATTCAATAACCATTTTTTTGATTTCTGTTTGAATGTCAACAAGTTCGCTTACGGCATCGGTCATTTGATTGGGATTCGGAGTAGACTGAACTTTTTCACCATATGAGAACGATTTAAGCCCAAGAGCAAGACTTCTTAAATGTTCTTCTTCGTATTTTTTATTTTTAATAAGCTTGTCATATTTCTGAATTTGCCCTAAATATTCTCTTGTTGTCATACTATCTCCTTCCCCAAAATGGATTGCGCATTGCAGTTGCTTTTCCGCCTAATGGATTCTGCACGTACTCTGCCATCATCGCCAAGCTGTCCGGGCCATCATCATGAGATACTTTTGCCCTTGTGGTATATGTGGTCACATTTCCCATAAATAATCCGTAGTCGGATTTTGGCTTATATTGGCTCGGATGTAAAAAATAAAAATGTTTTGATATGTAATCAGAGTTTACGAGAATTTTTGTCTCTTTATTTGCTTGCGTAGGTCTTGTTTCGATATCCGCTCGGCATTTCCCTGAAATTATCTTTTGAATGTTGTGTGCAACACGATTTCCTACGTTATTTGACTCGAATCTGATTTTATGCGGATTGTGTTTTATCAATATATCAGCAGTCTTTCTGTCCAGGATGTCGTAATCTGTGGTATCATCGAAAACAACGTCCGGGATAAAAAATTTATCCCCATATTGATATGCAATAGGTAATGATTCAAAATCTGTACCTTTATCTTTTGTATCACATACTGCCCATATCGCATCTGCTTCTCTGTCTGGTATAATTGCGTATTCGTCAGTACATCCATCTGGTACGTCATCTTTATGAAAGAAAAATCTTTTCAATTTGTCTGGTGGAAGCAATAATCCCTCACGTTCTACTGGTTGCTGCATATACAAACAGTTAAAAGAAATTTCATCCATGGACTCTTTGGCATCATTGAAATACTTTTCAGAGAATCCATTTACGGAAAATAAAAAATTACTCTTTCCATCATCCGTAAGAGCCGGTACTGCTATAAACCTTGCTCTAGGGTTCCCGGCGTATAACTGCTGTAGCTTTCCGATAGGGTCATGCACTGACCATCTGGTAGCAATATAAAATTCTTTGCACCCTTCAAGTCTACGAGAGCGCAAATCATTTACTACTTTTGTCCATAAGGTGTCCAGTCGATTCTTGTTCAGTGCTTCTTCAATTCCAGACACAAGGTCGTCGGCGGTAAGGAATCGGTTGCATCGGGTCGCACCAGTCAGAGAACCATCAATTGAACGGAACGTCCAAGTCTTAAATCGTCCGTTTCTTTCGAGATTGACCGTAGTTTCCTTTGCATTTGTTCCCTGTATTTCTACATTTGGAAAAATCTCATGCCATGTGTACTCAACCGGATCATTGATGATTTCCAGAACTCCATCATAAAGTGAACGTGTCAGAATACTACTGTGCGCTGAGGACAGGTTGAAATCATTCGGAAACCACCCGCCTACCAGAGACAGAAAGAAATCTTCAAGAGTAGATTTTCCGCAACCGGGTGGTACGCTCAGTGCAAATATATCAAGTTTATCATCCATCAAGTCTTGTAAAGAGCCGATGATATTGTGCTTCAAGAACACATTTCTTCTTGGCTGATAGAAGCGTTCTTTTAAGATTCTGTTCTTTTCCAGATACAGTAGACCACTGTCAACCTGATAGTTTCGGGCTTCGAACAGAAGATATTTGTAGTAGAGGTCTTCAAATTCTTTTGAACCTGTTTGAAGCAACTGATTAAGCGCAGCTTCTTTTCCAATATTGCTTAATCCTATGCCTTTTTCGCGATAATTCGGGTATTCTTTGAAAGAATGTTTTTCATCCATTAAGTAGACAAGGGAATATAACTTATTCCACTTTGTTTCCGGGCTTAGATTACTGTTGATGATGTTATCTCCGATCATCACATACCATTCCGGCGATTCTTCAATAATTTTTTGCATAAAAATAGAGCCAGACCTCCTTTCTCCTTAGGATTTAGTCTGGCTCTCATGTGGCTCTTTGACTAGTTATTCACTTGCTTTAAAGTTATATATAGGTTTGATAATATCAACTATTTCTACAGTATCTTTGATATTATCAATAATTTCTTGCGGTGGTTTGTAGGCCATAGGGCTTTCATCAATTGTGGATTTCTGAACGGATGTTGTGTATATCCCATCCATAGACTCCTTAAATTCTTCTAACGAGATGTTTTCTTTTGCTTTTGATCGGCTCATAATGCGTCCTGCACCATGCGGGGCCGAACAGTTCCAATCATCGTTTCCTTTTCCAACTGCAATAATACATCCATCTCGCATATTCATTGGGATAAGAACTTTTTCGCCATGTCTAGCTGATATTGCGCCTTTACGAACAATGTTTGTATCGTGGTCAATATAATTATGAATTGTATCAAACCATATGTTTCTTTGGAGCGTCCAATTCATAGTGTAAAATATAGCACTCTGTATGCATCGTCTGTTTATTCTTGCAAATTCTTGACAGATTTTCATATCATGCAGATATTGTTTTCTATGTTCTCCCGTCAGGTAACATAATTCTTTTGGAATACCTAGTTTGACCGGCTTCCATTTTCGTTTTAATTCATCAATACCATTTTGTATATCCTTGTGTCTGCCAGAACGCTTGTATTCTTTCACCAATTTTTGTATTTCAGTTTCGAGCTTGTCTGTACCCTGCATGTCTTCTATGGCAATTTTCTGATATATTTCAGCTACTTGTTTCCCAAGGTTGCGGCTTCCAGTGTGAATTACAAGATAATTTAACCCTTTTGAATCAGTGTCAACTTCAATAAAATGATTTCCACCCCCAAGCGTACCAAGGCTCCTGCGAATCCATTCAATATTTTTGAGTCGAGAAAAACAATGAAGTTCTTCTAATTCTTCAAAATTTATGATTTCGTCACGTACGTTTCTTCCTGCCGGAACATTGTTTCTTATTACTTCGTCGAGAATTTTAAAATCTATTGTTCCAACGTCAGCAGGGATTTGTGTTGTAAGCATTCCACATCCAATGTCTACGCCAACAATGTTCGGAATTACTTTATCTCCGAGATCAGCAGTAAAACCAATTACACATCCCGTTCCTGCGTGAACATCTGGCATAATTCGTACTTTGCATTCAGAAAATGCAGGCTGTTTTATCAATGTATAAATCTGATTTAATGCTTCTGGTTCGATATTATCTGTAAATATCTTCAAGTTGCTCATAATGGCACTCCTTTCTGGCTCTCTGACTGGTTATTATTCCCACAGAAACTTATCTGTTTCTTTCAAATTATTAACTGTTCTTTTTAAGATAAGTATTCCGCACTTCTTGCAATAATACGGATGGAAACGTTGATTAGTGTTGCGTGACTTAAATTCATTAAAATCATAATTATAAGAATTGAATATCTTACATTCTTCAAAATCATGGTCGCATTCTGGAATCTTCATTTAATCACCCCGATCTGGAATACCTAACTCTTTGTAAGTGAATACGACAGTGTACTTCTTCCCGCATTTGTAGCAAGTTTCCGTAATGGTGCAAGTCTTTTCTTTATCGTCACATTTTGATTCTGTATCTGAACTTTTGAACTTGCATCCGCCTGTTAGAAAGCATTTGATTCTTTTTTTATTCATACATTCACTATAAACTCTTTCTTACAGTTGCTTCCCTTACATTTGTAAGGCATCCGATGAATTTTTGTAGTAGGAAGTATTTTCAACGCTCTCTTTCCACAATAAGGGCACGATACCCATTTCTCGCCGTTTACTGTTTTGATTTGTGCTGAGCCGTCCCATGGCTCAGGCATATTCATATATTCAGAGAAGTCTACTCCCTCTGATTCAAGTGCTGTTTTAATGCTCATTTAATTCTCGTCTCCTTTAAAAATTCTGTAGAAATCTGTGATTGAAAATTTTCCTAAAGTTCCATGAATTACTTTTCCTCTGAATTTTGGAATCTTTGATAACATTTCTTTTGAAATTGGCGTTGCGTTTTCTACGTCTATATCATCACAGATAAGGTATTTATTGCAATCATGCTCCATGCTTATTTATTATTGTCCTTTCTGATCAATTCCAAAATCGTCAAATAGTTATCTCCGATGTAATCTGCTTTCCATGTTTTAGAAAGATTTCCCGTTCGGTTGTATATTACGGTCGCATTCCCTGCCAGAAGCAAACGTCTGTCTGGATAGAATCTGGTCGGGATGTTCATTCGATGGCATTCTCCCTCAAGATTGTATGTGGTGTCAAGAAAATCAATGTCCGAGCCTGTATAAATAATTCTCATCAGCTCAGTCCATGAATCTTTCTCAAATTCGCATATCGGTCAACCAGAACGTCAAGTGTTGTATGCAACTGATTAATCGTGATGCAATCGGACTGGTGCCGTTCACTATACCATTGTTTACTGTGATCCGTATCAGATTGAGAAGATATCAGTGGTGATTGTGTCTCCCAAACACCTTTCATAACTTCTCTGGTTTGCAACTCATTTGTATATGCCATAACAATCGAATTGGCTTTTTCGAGTTTTTCTTCAAGTTCTTTGTTTTTTACTGCAAGTCTTTTATTTTCCTTTTCCAATTCCAAAATTTTTTTACTTTCAACACCATTCACCTGAAATTCCCTCCCGCTAAATTTTTGTAAAAATTTCCATGTCGTAGTTGTCTCTGATATAATCCGCGCATTCAGACAACTTTTCTTTTAAGAAAGGGTCATTTGCAATGTCTGGATGTATTGAATATAGTGTGCAACTATCCTTTTTACCGTCTTTCTGAAATTTCTTCCAGTTAAATGTCATTACGAACAGCGGAATTGCTTTGAGGTTTTTAGTTTTATATCTTATGTAGAGATTAAATATCTTTTTAAACACCAATATTCCCCCTATCTGTTCGAACTTAGAATGATTTTATTCTTACACTGCGGGCAAATGATGTATTTTCTCTTGTACCCGAATCCAGATGGCATATTTGTAGCAAAATGATTCTCTATATTTTCATCTTTCACATCTTCGGACTCGTCATAGCTCAATACTGCACCGCATTTGTCACAAGTTGCTTCTTTTAATGTACCAGGTTTTAAAATCTTAATCATTTTTCTCTTTCCTCCCTGCGCTTCATCTGACACTCGATCATCTTTGCTATGTTCTCACGTTCCTGTTTTATTCCATGTCCCTGACGGAATAACTCACATTCGAGAATATTTCCGCATCTGGAACACTCGTCTTTAATTTCTTTTCCTGCTATTTGCATTCCCATCCATCCTGTACCATTTTAGGCTTATATTCTTTTTCGGTATATCCTTCACCGTTGCACAAATCACAAGTGACTTTTCTTTCTTCATACCTGTCGCAGCATTCCCAGTATTGCGCACGATTTATCATTTTTATAACAATTCCTTTTCCATAACATTTCGGACATCTATGGATTTTATTTCCCTGTATTCGTTTTACAAGGTCATCAAGAGTTGTTTTTCCACCATAGTCATCTCTCAAACATATTGCTTCATGAATTTTCATTTTCTACATCCTCCCAAAATTCGCAAACACAATCTGGTTCCGTAAAATCAGCGCAGTGTTCACTGTCGCCGTTGAAACATACCCATGTAAAATCGTCATGTTTCTTACATGTTTTACAACACTTTTCTTTTTGCATAATTAACACCTCAATTTAAAAAAGTCCAGTGCTCCGACTTGAACGGCATAAATCTCCCAACGAGAAGCACTGGAACCGAACGAAGTAAGAGAAAAATTCCAATGATTACAGTTCATTGGAATTGAAAAGGGAAGATTCGAACTTCCATGTACATCCCATGTCCAAAGACACATACTCGCCCATTACGATGTACTATCCTCTGCGTCTGCCTTTCTATTATATCGGATTCATCACCGTCAATAGTTCCGCCACTTTTCAATCGGAGCATTATCACTCAATGCATCAAACGTCCATATAGGAGGGGATTTTCACCCTTTTACTCTCATGCCGCCGGCTAAGGTCACCTAAGTTGTGGGTTTAAACCTATGCTACCACAATAGCGTCTACGTATTCCGCCACTATATGGAATTGGAAAGGTAGGAATCGAACCTGCGACACATAGCTTACAATGCCATTGCTCTACCACTGAGCTACATTCCATACCGCCTGTAACGGACAGTTCTCTAAAAAGAAACTGGGGTGATTCCCACATCACATGCTTTCGGACCGGATGAAAATATCTAGATAAGCATTAACCTTTCCATCGTAAAACGCATTAACTAGATGGTTCTTTTAGAATTGCCGACTATCACTTCTCACGGCCCGTGGCCTCATCTCTCTAAAAAGTTTTTTACGCAAACGCCTAGTGAGTTGTACGTTTACGCTCATGCGTAAATCCACCTGAACCATAGACCGCCTGTGTACAAACAGCTTAATTCTAAGCGGATTAAGTTGCAGGAGACGGATTCGAACCGCCGTTCTCAAGGATATGAGCCTTGTGAGATTCCTCTTCTCTACCCTGCGAATGGGAGAATGCGGAGTTGAACCGCCCTGGTACTGTTAATCAGCCCTCTGCCCCATTATGGTATTGTTCTCCCAGAACCCGGAAGCCCCGGGTTAGCAATAGGTTTATCGTGTTATGCTTTCCACTATCCAATTTAATAACCGCGTCTGGATTCACGGAGTTGTTTCGGATATTTGCTTTTTAGAAATACGGGAAGAACGCCGGATTTCCTTTTTACATTCCTTGAAACTCCAAGATTTGTGCACAACCTTTAAAACTCTGGAACGCTATCAGAAGACGGAAATGGCTCTACGTGATCTGCACGCCGTATCGTGGTCATCAATAGTCACCAACGTCATAATTCTGATAAGTTTTTCCACCCGGATAACGGCTTGGGTGGCATTAATAGAAGTAATGGAAGTTCCGGGACTCGAACCCGGAACCTTTCGGTTATGAGCCGAATGCTCTGACCAATTGAGCTAAACTTCCTGAGTGGAGATTCTGACTATCTCCACTGTTGCGATTCTTGCCCTCTCAGTCGCAACAAAGGGTCCGCTGCTCCACAAAATGTGGAAACCATCCGGGACGTTTGAAGCCCATTTATTCATCCCCTGATGGGATAGATGGTATTTCAGAGGAACTATATCATGCCAATGATATAGATAACTAGGCTAGTGGGATTCGAACCCACGAATTCAGCAGTCAAAGTGCTGAGCCTTACCGCTTGGCGATAGCCCATTACTTTCCGGGTTGGCGTTCCCGGAAATGTGATATATTCTGGTGGTTTTAGAAAGCATCATAGCTATTAATATTGTTAAGTCCGCGCCAGTTACTTTGCAATGGGTGGGAAAAAATTATATTATATTCCATTGAGTTTCACCAACGCAGACCTAAGCTACTCTGGATGCCTCGACCTGTCAGATTCAAAGGCTTTCCCTAACCTGAGAACGGCAGGTTTCTGATTTTCTTGTATTTTCACCCGTTCAATCAGTATGGTGAACAGGGGAATTTGTATTGTGAATGCTAACCACATTGGGTTCTCCTTATAATCTAAAAATCACAACTGCATTAACTGCGAAACATATTTCCATTAATATAAATATTGCTGACGCTATTGGATTGCTTTTCTTTTCGGCTTCGTCCTGTGATATGAGGAATGCCAAGACCAATGTAAAAAATGCAATATCTAACATGGCTGCTACGAATTTTGCTAAAATCATTCTCTTTGTTCCTCTCCGATCATGAAATCAAGAATCTTACCGGCAGTTTCTTCTTCTGGCTCGAATGGTAAACCACAGGTACAATACTTCTCAATTGCTGTTTTAAGGCTTGCTTTGAATCCATTATAAACTTCTCCGTGTGTCATAAGTTCGTTCCTTAAAATGGCTATCGTGTGCGTAATAGTTGTAGAATTAGTATTGCTCATTCTTCAAGTCCTCCATTTCTTTCACGCTAATCCCGACTATCCCGGCGCTATCCTTGCTGTCTGTGGCTTTAAAGTGTGCTTTAGGGTGTTGTGGGTACATGAACTCAAACATAAGGTAATTTGCCGCATCCACGAGATATTCCGTGTTTCCGGTGGAATTATATTTCTCAATACATCGTTCCATGGACGGGAGTGCCTGCACGTTCCCGGTTTTAAAATTCTTCCTGGCAGGACCGTATTTATGATAGCTTACCTCGACTCGGTTCTTTCGAAGTTCATCGAAGCGTTCACTGTATTCTTCTGAAATCATGCTTCTTCTGCCTCTCCAAAATACTTTTTGTACAATTCATAATCGTTTTTGCCAATCAGATCTTTGACCCTGTGTGTGTTTTCCATTCGCAGATTGCTATACGCAAAAATTGTTTTAGTAACCTGTATACGATATTCGCCAACATCAGTTATTCCACTTTCAGTTTTGATTTTCTCTTCAGCTGAGAACCAATGCCTATTCGGAGTTAAGAAATAAACCCTTTGTGTGCTTACTCCAAGCGAGATATATCCCCTGCTTGATTCGTCCGCAAAAATCCTTTTTGCCGTTTCTGTATCGTACAACATTCCATTTTCCAGAACAGCTTTCTTGTGATGATATTCATACACCTTGTCATGCATTAAAGGTTTTTCAAGCGGATGATAATTTTCATCCTGAAGGGCAAAACCGCCTTTTTTATTTTTTAAAAATTTTTCAAGTATCGACATTTGCCTACATTCTCCGAAAATATTCTGCCAGGGCTTCCCTTGTGATCTGCGATACGCTTTTGCCGGTTCGGTTCTTTTCGGCTATAAGTTTTCGCTCTAGCTGATATGTGAGCCGGATTCTGATTGATTCACCCTGAGAGTTATTCTTTTTCATAGGCAGTATCCATTTTTACTGAAAGAATCGGTTTATCTCCGGTTTTTGCTAAAAGTGTAATGCCTTTATCGTTTTCCCAAGATGCTGTTGTTAATTGAATGTTCGTGATTCCTGTTTCATTACAAATATTCAAAAGCTGATTAGCTACATCCATTAACGCTGATCTCAGATATCCGTCATTATTTACGATCTGTTTCATTATTTCGCCTTTCTGACAAGGGGCTCTTTTTATTTTTTTGGGAATTTTTAAGCCTTGCTGTTGGAGAAGGCTTTTTTAATTTTTTGGGAACTCGGAGTACTTACTCGGCGTGCGTTGGGGCTTATATAGACCCCCTCCCGTTATCCATGCCGGACGCTACCAGGGAAGCCCGCCGCCCCATGGGTTCCCGCTTCCCTGGATTAACGCTGACCTTTAATGGCCTGCGGCAGTGGTCAAGGAAGAACTATATAACGGATAATTGTCAGAATATTACATCTATAAGAAAAACAACAGTTTTTTATATAGATTAATGTACATATTGCATAATTATTCAAATTGTATTTGTATATATTGCACAGTTTCTACTAATTTTCCTTGTTTTCGTTCCGTTTGTCCGTGGGTTATGTACATTTCCAGGTTCTTGATACGTCCTATCTTGTCTCACTCTCCTGTCAGCAACCCGCCAAACTCTTCTTTGATCTGTTCCAGGCTCTCCCGTGGTTTATCCTGTCGCTGGTTTGCCTGTACTGGTGCCGTCTCTGCCATGCCGTCAACAGCCTTACAAAGGAATATTCCACCAACGTTCCCGGAGGCTGCGCTTTTATATCGTCCGAGTGCGCATTCATCTTGCCATTTTTTAATCGTGTCGGAGCGTGAGAGGTTTAGCTTTTCACAATAGTCATCAGCTCTGCACTCTCCTTTCGCCCATGAATAAATTGTGTCCCTGTGAATTCCGATCAATAGTGCATATTCTTCTATCGTAGGCTTTTGATTATATTTATATACTAACTCTGTATAAGCTTCCCATATCTCATTAAGTACTGTTATGCTCTCAAGTATATTTCTGTTAAATCCAACGTGTTTATTTATATACTTAATCATACCAGTGAACTGATTACTGTTTGGCTTATATATTTCTTCTTGGTCATGCAGTGAATCAACATACTCATCAGCATAATAATTAATCGTACTAGTGTATACTTCTATTCCCTGTTCCGTTACTGTTGTATTACTTTTTTTCACTGTATCACCTCCAAAAATTGAAATAAAAAAAGACGACAAAAACACGTTCGCAGATACATTCCAGGACCTTTCTAAATCCCTTTCTTCTTTCCGTCTACTACGGTTTTAATCGTCTTAAATAGTCTTATTATTCTTATTGCCTTTCGGCTTATTCAGTTGTTAATTCTGTTTTATCATACTTTTATATCACTGTCAACAGCCTATTTAATTTTATTTTTACTGTTATATTACTCTTATTAACTCTATATATCTATACAGTACTGTATAGCATATATATTAATAAACTCTAGGTCTCTAGAATCTTGGAGGGGATTATATAGACAGTTATTATATATTTATACACAATGTAATACCGTCATTTTCCGTCTATTAAACGCAAAAAGCCAGACCTTCCGGCACCTTGTCCGGCGTGATCTGGCTGCTAAATTCTTATTCTTTTCGCGCTCTGGCTGTCGCTCCCCTCCTGAGTTCCGTCGCCTGTCGTTGATTTTATTTTATCCACATCAATTTAAAAAATCAAGCCCTAAAACAAAAAATTTGCTTGACAACTTCGGCGGTTTTGTGATAAATGTATTTTAACAGCTTCGGCGGTGGGGCTGTTTACCGGCTGAGTGCCGCGCCGTCGTTACGCCGCCAGAATAAGACAGCAAAATCCCCTGGGATTATCTCTCAGGGGATTATTTTTGCGTCTTTCCAAAACAGTTGTGAGCTTGATGTAATCCTCCTTATTTTTACATTCCAATATGGTTCTACTTTAAATAAATGTAAATTTTATAATACTTTTTACATTCCAATATGGGACTACTAAACTCTGCTATATTATATCACATATAAAAGTGATTTAAAAGTTAAATTTTATCTGCCACTTTCATAGTAACTACATGGTAGCTCACATTTTCCAGAGCTTTTTACGCCTTTCCCACATATCATATTATCAAGTACATGTATACATGGTTTATGATTTTCTTCTTGTTCCATTTCGAGCCAGATTTCACACTGCTCGCCGTCCTCTTCGTAGCTGACAACCTCGCCAGCTTCCAGACGTTCCCGCCAGTCCTCCGGGTAATTCTCCGGGATGTAAATACAGTTCCCCGGGAATAACTGGTTTCCGCGCATTTCGTTAACTAAATATTCCATTATTTCTCCTCCTGCCTCCTAGTTAATCCCGATAACTTTGACTCGGGTCTGTAAAATGTCCTCCGCAGATTTCAGAACCTCGAAATCCACGATATACTCCTCACCATCCTGATATACGGCGATTGCTCCAGACTCTAACAGCTCTTCGCCGTCTCCGTTTCCGTCCCAGAGCTGACCGAAATAATATTCCCTGCCAGCTTCAATTGTGTTCTCTGCTCCGAGGACGTATGACAATGTGTTTAATTTCATTTTTTCCTCCTGTCCGCCCCTTGTGGGCCGTGTGTTGAATTAATCTATAATTTTTAAGTACTGTCTGTGTCCTTTTCCGTTGCCATCTAATGCATAAAAGCACGGCTTTTCGTTTCCCTGAAGTACTTCGTTAATGGTGTAATTCGTTCCCCATGGAGCTGTCACCATCAACTCGCCCATGTAGTTCTCATATGGTTCCCAACCTTCCGGGGTTTCCACTGTGATTTCATCCCAGCAAGTAGCCGTCGAATCAGGGTTTCCATATGTGTATACGTTTCTTTTCTCTGCGGCTAGCACGCCGTAATTGCAATAGATTTTGATTTTCATTTTTTCCCTCCAAATTTCCAAATCCAAGTTTTCCAAGTTACCGGGGCGACCGCCCCAGCCCGACCGGGCTATTTGTTGATGTGCTTTCTTTAACTGTCTTTATTATACATTATTTATAATGTAATTGTCAATACTAAATTTACATTATTTTTAAAGTTTTTACTTTTCTGTAGTATCTACATATTTTATAATATTCCCCGGCTGCATATCTAATATAGAACATATTTTGTCAAGGGCTTTAATTCCTACCATTTTATTTTCTCTCAGACACTGTATGGCATTCTCCCCTAACAGCTTTTCTTTTCTTAATTTGCTAGGAGTATATCCTGCATCGCTTAAAGTTTCTAATACGTTAAGTCTATATACAAACATTTTCTTTTCTCCTTTCTGATCGTCTTTGCATAGCTACATTATATAATAGGTAGTTTTTGTTTGCAAGGACTTTTACATTAAAAATAATGCACAAATTTCACATGATTATTTGCATTAATTTTAATGTATTTTGTATATTGATTTTACATTAAAAATAATGTATTATATAACCATCAACAGAGAACAAGCAACCCGGACGCAGAGCCGGGAGAAAGAGAGGAAAGTATGAACAGAGCAAGAAGAAAGAGGTTATCAGAGGCACTTGATCTGATCTCGCAAGCCAAAGACATCCTGGACGAAGTAAAAGATGAAGAACAGGAAGCGTTTGACAATCTTCCAGAAAATTTCCAGTACGGTGAACGCGGTGAACAGATGGAAGAATATATTTCAGACATTGAAGAAGCATTTGACAACTTAGAAGAAGCTGAGGGGCTTATTTCAGAAATTTAAGAAAAGAGGTAATAGATATGACAAAGAAACAGTATAAACGATGCGCAATGAAGGCACTCAGGACATTTAAAACGAAATATGTGCCTGATAAAAAAATGATAACTGATAGAATCGGCACTCCGAAGTGGGGTTCCGTTATTCCCACAGATCCACACAAGGGCGAAGTATTAAGGAGCTATCAACAGGCATGGGATACCATAAATGCAGCAATAAACGGATAGCCGAAACGGTCAGAAATGGCCGTCCACCGGAGCCGCCCTCCCGGTGCTGATGATGGCAGGGTAGAAAGGAAACGAAATGAAGTTTGGAAATACATATACAGATTTCTACGGAAACGAAACTGAATTAACCGCAGACGAATTGCATTGGTTTTTCTCCGTAGTTTCTAAGTTTCACAAACTCCCAGAAACTGATGGGTTGGAAATCACAAACCGAGATCACGAAAAAATGTCCCGAAGAAATAGAGACGCCTTAGGACTCTTTTATACCAGTGACTCTGAAAGCCCGAAAGCCGATTGTTTTATAACAATTGACAATTATTTCATTCACGAAAAATATGAGTCTATTTTTAACGGTGGGTTCGACATCGAGCCCGAAACATTAGAGAGTGTAATTTCTCACGAAATAGCTCATAGATACAAATTCAGACACTGTAAAACACATTCGAGAATCACGAAAGAAATTCTTGAAAAATATAATTCATTATAGGAAAGAGAGTGAAACAACCATGAAGAAATTAATTATTGCGACAATGATCGCCGCACTCACCCACGCACCGCAGAACGCCAACGTCTACACGATGCCGGGCGTATATCACAGCAAAACCCAGACAGTAACCGACATCGTGGCGAAGAATGGGGATTTGACGCAAGACTAAAAAAATAATGCACCGGTGGTCATTACGTTCGACAGTCGCGGTACTTATGACATGAAAGACGATGTTGTTTTGAGTCTCAGGAGGGTTAAAAAATGAGATATAACATCTATCTTGGCCAGATTGAAAAGGCCCGCACAAAAAGAAAACTTGTGAAGCTCCTGGACCTGATCGGGAGCGACTTCTCCGGGATTAACTCCCGACAGTATGAAGAATTAAAGTTTCTGATTCTGTACAAAATGGCGGCATAAAAAAAGAATCCGGACGAAAAGCCCGGATTCCCCCACAGTATAAATTGTAAATCATTAAAATATCAGCAAAAACAGAATATCACAGAAAAGGAGAAAAATCAATGTGTAAAATAATTCCTTTCCCGGTTCAGGAGTCAACCGGATTCATAAACTTAAAACAGTTCTTCGAGGTTTCTGGAACTGTAAAAACCACAGAGTTTTACCTTGGAACTGCTGAAGAATTAGCAAGGCAAAACAAAATAACACAGTCCGAACTGCTGACACTTCGTAGAATCGGGCGTCAAAACAGCGATCTGGATTTTGAAGAAACAAAATCTATGCTTTTCTTCGGCGACAGCTGCGTCGGCGGAATAACCGGTATCTGGTACGGACCATCCAACTCCGCTCCAGTTATCAGGTATTCTTTCATTACATCATATGCGGTATGTATCACAACATCACCTCCATGCAAACATATTAACATAATTTTGGCAACAAAAAAAGACCGCATTTCTGCCGTCTACGATAGTTTTATCTGCGTCTCACACACAAGCTTTCCTCCTATGGTTTTAATTCGAATATTTGTTCCTGTTCCCTAGCCTGTTCCCTTGGCTATTTTAAATACCCCTAAAAAGCACAAAAAACCTTGATTTTACAAGGTTTTCGTTAGCAGCCAGTACGGGAATCGAACGTATCTTTAAACTGCCATCTTTCCTATAAAATCAATGCTTCTAACTTTTTGCAGGGTGTTCCTTTTTGTTCCCTAGTTGTTCCCTCTCAAAAAAAACTATCTCGACACTACCATGAACTCGTTTATGCTGTCCATGATTTTTTGTTTTTTCTTGAGGTCCTTTCGGTCTCTGTGGTAATAGTTCTCGGAACACGAAATATTTGTGTGGCCCATCTGTGATGTGACCATCTGATTATCTATGCTGTGATCGAGTAATATTGTGCAATATGTTTTCCTTATTTTATGCGGTGATTTTTGAATACAGCCAGTTTTCTTGCACACTGTTCTTAACCGGTTCCTGAACGAATAAGTATTTAATCGCTTTCCATCTTTGGAAAATATATATTCGCAGAATGTCGACATATTTCTAAGCTTCTGTAATATCCATGTACACCCCTGAGGAACCACTACATTTCTTACGCCTGCTTCTGTTTTCGGAAAGTCTTTTACTTCAAAAATGCCTTTATGGTTTTCAAAATGCCTTACTTCCGTTCTTCTGACTTTAATCGTACTGATATGTGGCAGCCAGTCATTCCATTTCAAAGCGCATAGCTCCCCAACTCTCAGACCAGTCACAAACATAAGCATGATGCCAAGATTTACTATATCCTGATTGTCTTTCAAGTAGTCAATCATCCTGCCCATTTCAGCGTCGTTGAATACTTCTTCCGAATCTTCTTTGATATTTCTTTTGAAAGATTTATCGGTGACATCCAAATCATAGAATAATTCCTGCACGTTCCAATCAATCAGCTTGTTGCGCTTCGCCCATTTCAGGGTACCTCTGGTAATTGTCTTAAGATTGCAGAAAGCTTTTGCGGTTAGATTGTGTTCGCTGATCTGCTCTTCCAGGAAGTTGCTGATATCCTCTGACTCAATGTTTTTAATTCTGCGTTCGCCCATGTCCCCAAAAAAGCGATTAAAGTCCTGCTGATATCTCTGATAAGTTTGTATTGAAATCTTATTCAGATCAACCTTGCGCTGTGCCCATTCCTCGAACACACTCTTAATCTTTGGATTTTCTGCTTTCTCACGGTGTGTCTTTACAATCAAGTCCTCTAAATCCTGCTTAGACCGACGTTTGAACATCTTCCGCTGTCCGGTTTCGTCATAAGTCATACGGATTTTCCAATATCCGTCAGATGCCTTCCATATGCTGTCCCTGTATTCTTTTAAAATTTCTTCCCTTTTATTCATTTCAACTTGCTCTTGTATGTGAGACAAATTGATGATACCATTCTCAATTGCATATTTCAAGTCGTCATTATTCATAAAAAATAAGGAGGAACCGGGATATCCTTTCGCTGGCCAGCGGCTCCTCGTTCCTCCTTTCTTTCACACATAATCAAAAATATTCATCTGTCCTTCCGGCATATCATCTTCAAGATTGAAGAATTTGCAGGCAATAAAATTTCCATGCCAGTCCCGATCACCGCCATACATCAGACATTTTCCCCTCTTTCCGTCCCTATAAAATCTGCACTCAGAACAATTGTGCTGATACGCAGTTCCGCCGGAACGTTTATACATTTCGCTTATTGTTCTCATTTCTTTTCCTTTCAAAGGTTTAGATTCTCAAAGCTGCTCTTCTTTTTGTCCCTGTTCTTCTTTTAAAAATCCCTTTCATTACGCATTCCGTCGGTAGGCATCCTCTCATGCGATCATTGATAAGGATGTAATCGCAAGTTCCAAATGATAACCATCCAGAATTATTCTTTGAAAAATAATCACAATACTTACATTGCTTTTCTTTTAAATTCTGAATTTCTCTGACAGACATTTCACCCCATGGTTTAACAGCTATTCTCACTCTCTTTACCTCGCATTCCTTGTACCATCTTCATTTTCAAATGTTGTGCTATATGTTCTCTGACGGATTCTTCCGGAAACGGGATTTCAAGTGACCGCTCCAGAATCCTATTTGTGATTCTCTCATCATATTTCAGTTCTGATATCTGGCAGTTACTTGTGAATATAGTAATTTTCCTATCGACATACCGTCCATTAATAATGCTATAGAATCTTTCGTTAATCCAGTCCTTGCCAGAATCAGCACCAAAGTCATCAATGATAAGGATTTCTGTTCTGGACAAATCCTCTATCAACTTTCCCTCTGCATTCTCTTTGGCTCCCCATGTGTCCTTGATCTCATCAAGGATTCTGAGAGACGTGGTGAATTTGACAGGCTTCTGGTATTTTTTCATGATCTCATTTGCTAAGCTGCATACTGTTTTGGTTTTGCCAGAACCTTTTACACTTGAAAAAAGATATAATCCTATTCCTTTCTTCTGCATATCAGGAAGGTTTTTAAACCAATAATTTACCGCCTGGGCCGCTTGAGAAAATACTTTTCGGCTCTCGGCGTTCAAATATACACCTGACTTCAAATCATTGAAATTTGAGCCTTTAAACACGTTTGGAAGCTCTGCAAATTTCAATTGATTTTCAAGGATTGTTCTCTTTCTGATTCCGCAAGGGCATTCCTCGCAATAAGGAATACCGCTTGCATCTCTTACCCATCTCCACCCACTGTCCCCACATTCAGGGCATTCAAGCGAACGGGGTGTCTGATTCTTCTCCGTTCCATTCTCCAAGCGGGATGATTGGTTCGACATTTCTTTGAGATGTGCCAGTTCCATTTCGCATATCCTCCCTGTTATGATATTTGTTTTCGAGTATTTTTAAGAAGTTGTTTGGCTTCACGAACCATTCAAAATTTATCATAAAATCAGTTTTCTTTCCCATGAGAAAGTCACTGTTTTGCACATTTTTTAATGCTTCCATTACCTTGTCCATGCCGTATTCTCGGATTCTTGCTTTCAGCATTTGCGTTCGCCTTGCCGTCATTCTTACGACTGGCTGAATGCCGAACTGCTGAAGCTTATTCCATTCATCGACTACTTTCTGCACATCACCGGGCTTGACTAAATCTTTTTCACAAGAAATCTGTTCTGGAATTTCCGGCATACATTCTTCTTCTGACAATTCTTTCTGGCGTTTTCTATGCTCAGCAACTCGTTTTCTTGTCTGCTCTCTGATTTTTTCAAGCCCGTCAATGTTCTGATGTTCTTCCCATCCGGGAATTGAAAGCATTGTTCCGTCTCTGGTTATCATGCCGAACTTTTCAAGAATTGTAAGTGCAAGCTCGATCACGCTCTCATCAAAGTCCAGCTCGTCAGCCAGCATTTTGTTTGTATATGGAATATTCTCTGTCAGAAAGATAATTCCGTTTGAATTACAACGCCCCGCCATCGTCAGGAGCATCATCCAGATCAGAACGATATTGTTTCCTTCTGGAAGTTTTCTGATATGCCGGATTTTCTTGTTGTCAAACATATCTATTTCTAATCGAATCCAACTCACCTTTGTCATTTAGCCACCTTCCCGTCTGGTAATGGCATTTCCACCCTTACCGCATTGATTTTCGGATGAATTTCTCCATTAAAGAGTCCATCCAGTTTTTTGTGTGATTTTCACAGCTATCATCTTCCTCTATCAGGATGCCTTTGCGGTCACACAGCCCGTTGTCGTTTTCAATACAAGTTTTGCATGTTTTATCTGCCATTTTCCTCACCCCAATCTAATTTCTGTCCACACTTATTACAATAAAAATCTGATTTATAAAGTCCCTCTCTATTACAAACTGGGCAATTTCCCTTTGTCGTATAGTATCTGCCGGAAAAATCAAAAATAGATTTTATGTTATTTGGTTTCATTGGGGTCTGCTTTTCTAACGCTTTAACTGCTAATTCTAATGTTTCACGGTACTCAATAATTTCTGGCACATTCGACCAGACCTTTTTAGTTAAGCCGATACGTTCCTGTAAGATTTTAATTGCTTCTTCTGGTTTCATATTAATCCTCCGCTCCAAATATTTTCCTTAAATTGTGCTGATAATTTTTCACTGTTCGTTCAAGAGTGTTATAAGTTGGTCTTAATTTGCATCTTTCTTTGTAGCCATCGCATCTTGTTCCGAAAAGAATAACATTTCTACATATTCCGTCTTGACTTGCACAACATTTATTCATTCTTCATCTCCTCCAGCTTCTTTTCGGTTTCTTCGTAGGTGATGAATATTATTCTTCCAATATCTTCTAAACGGTAGCAACTTTCTCCCATATCTTCTTTGCCTATTGCGTCAAACCTTACAGCACGTTCATTTTTGTAACAGAGAAAATGAATTTCTGAAACAGTCATCGGAATAATCGGTTGCTTGGCTCCGGCATTCACTCTATAAACCGTGTCTCCAACCTTACACGGCAATCTCACAAGCAAGCCCTGTTCTTCTAAGTCTTCGTAGTTGGCAAGTTTTTCTAATGCCGTTTTTAATCTTTTTCTTTCTTCACTAGTCTGACAATCAAATGAGTACGCATTATAATCGCAACTGTCCCCTTTTATCGCAACAATTTTATTATTGTTTAATCTGCGTGTTAATCTCTCCATCTACTTCACCTCTTTTAACTTCTCCACTGCCAGCTTCGATGTATCTACAAACATCTGCAATCCGCTCAATAAACTCTCTTACTGTCATTTCTTTTGTCCCGAGGAGTTCTGATGCCTCATAGAAAGCAAAGTCTGATCTGACACTTGCCGCATAAGTTATATCATATTCATAAAATTTTAAAATGTCCGGAAAATATTGTGTTTGTAATGGCTCGCAATGGTCTTTTTTATACCAATGGAATTCCTGTTTCTCAGCTTCTTTGAGAAGCATTTCATTTTCTTCTTTTGTTCTAACCAGAACACATGTATTTGTTAAGTCAATCATGCTTTCACCTCTCCTTTTCGCTTGCTTTTGTCGCTTGTTTATTTTTATCGCTTATTTTCCGCGTCTTGACCGCATCTTTCATTATCACGTGTGCTTGCTTCCAATTTTTCTGGCAATTCTTTCAGTGGACACCATTCGGGTCTTCCTGCCAGTTTTTTGAATCCTTCATGGCTTACTTTAGAAATAATTTTGATTGAATCATTTCTTGTTGCAAGGCATAAATTAAAATTGAAATCCGCCATATGAAATGGGCAAGCAAAACATCCTTTTGGTGTGTTCATGATTAATACTGATTTACTCATCTTCTCCTACCTCTTTTCTGCAAGAATGCTCCATATTGTGAAGGGCTAATGATAGTGTCTTTTTCTCTTGTAGCCTGACAATATCCAAGTCTTCCGTTCTTTTGGTTTTCTTCTCTTGTAAACATAGTCGAAATGTCTTTTCCTTTACTCACTCGCTTCACTTCCTCTCAGCATCAGGCTCAAAGTGTTATATCCCGGGCAAGTTCTAACTCCGTTCCTGGTATCTCTTAACAATGCGCAATATGGATATAATGTCATGACCTCATAGACGTGTTCTGTGACATCCTCGCCACGCTGGTCGATGTACTTGAAGCACTTTCCCGGTCTAAGGAAGTACCTTGCACATACATACGCTTTTGTTCCAAATCTTACGCTTGCGCTACTCGTTTGTGTTCCTCCAATCCTAAATCAAATAATGTTAATTGTGATCTGAACTCGTTCAACCGTTTTTGGGCTGAATCGTAATAATCTTTATTGATTTCATAGCCGACATATTCCAGACCGTATTCCTCATATGCAATCAGTGAGCTTGCACTCCCCACATGGGTATCAAGAATCTTCATTCCTTTCTGCAGATATTTATGACATATCCAACGATATAAATTTACAGGCTTTTGGGTTGGGTGGATTCGCTTTTCATTCAGTTTTTTGTTTCCTTGTTGTATTGTTCCTTCAATTATTGATTTTCCTTGAAACATTCCTCTCCACATATATCTGAATATATCTACTCTTCTTGTTAGACTGTTGAACGCAATTTCTGCATCAGACTGGTCGGAACCATCATTGCATTTATCCCATATAATCATCCCTCCAGCCATTGGATAATCAAAATAATTTGCTCCCCATATAATTTGATTTTTAGAAACTCTGAACAATTGTTTAAAATATTCAGGTTCAGGAGGCGAATTGTCCCATCCAAAATTTTTATATCCTCCGTCTGGAACGTATATGGAACTTCCGTTTTTCTGCTTTACATATTTACTTCGATTCTTTCCTCCATGCTCTTTTATTCCATATGGAGGGTCTACTATGGCAATATCAAAGTAGTTGTCCGGAAAATCTGGTAAATATTTCATGCAGTCGCCATGTATAAACTCTCTCATTTTACACTTCCTTGTAATAATTCTTTATTGTCGAAAATGTTTCCAATAACTTCAATTTCATCGCAACATAGTAAATATTCAAAATTCGATCCGTAATTTTCTTCACCATTGGTCGCTTTAAAATCTAATTCAGAGTTATCCCAAACTATCTGATAAATATGTTCTTTCCCATCATAAACAAGCCAAACAACATCGCTCTCCCAGATCCTCTTACCGTTCTTGTCACAAAGTCCCGTGAACTGGCAGAGTGTATCCGGGTCAACTTCATCAAATCCATTTGCTATAACGGTCCATTTTCCGCGTATAGGACCTTCATACGGTGCTATTACCAGCTTTCCTATGAACATTCGCTTTTCTCCCAGCATTCCATCATCAAACAGGTATCCCTCTATCCATTCACCGTTATCTTTTTTCTTTCCCTTGAAAAGAATCTCTCTCATTCAACTCCACCGCCTTTCACGATTTCGATTGCTTTACTAATAAGGTATACCGTGCAGCCCGATGCTCTACACTCTTCTCCAAAACAATCTTTGGTCACTGGTGATGTCATTATTTTTTTAACTTCTTCTAACTGTTCAACAACCTTATCCACATCAAATGCTGTCAGCTGCTTGCTAACGCAATCAATAAACTCTTTCTGGTCAGAGCTAATACTTGTGCCAATTTCCCAAATTTTGATGTATTTGATTAATTCGTCTGCATCTATTAATCTACTCATTCAACTCCACCACCTTTCACGATTTCTACCGCCCTGCTCAGTCCAGCATTGTATCCTTGATGTACATCAGATAAGATACATTCTGATTCAACGAATTTATCTCTTTTCAATTCACTAATAATCTTGTCCACGTCAAAAGCTGTCGGCTGTTCGTCAATAGCCATCATTGTACTCACCAAAGCAACATCCACATCAATCATTTCTTCTTCTGGTTCTAATGGTTTTAAACATTTTATTATATTATCTTTTAATAAGTCTGCATCAATCAGTCTGCTCATCTGTTTTGCCTTCTTTCTTGTCAAAATCCAAATCAATTCTGAACACATCTGTATTTATTGCGGATAGAGATTTTACCTTCAAATCATAAAATGGTTTCAGAAATTTTGAATCGGCATTAAATTCATCGTAATCTTTCCAGCCTCTTCCCGGATGACATATCTGAATTTTCGCATTACTCTCGACATCTGTGCCAATTGCTGTCAATAAATCAATCAGTCTCATATTCTTCACACTCCTCCGCATATTCATAACTGTCCATATCATCGCATCTGCACTGGCAGGAATCCTGCTTAGTACAGCAGATGCAGCACTGTGTTTCACCGTCCGGGCAGTCTAATTTACATCTTCCCATTAATCCAGTCACCCTCTTCCTCGAAATAAATGTATCTGCTGTTTTTCTTGACCGGCTCTGAAGTATCAATGCCATACTTTATCAGCAGACCTCTCAAAGATTTAAACTCCTTTAGCGTGACCTTGAATCTGGTGTAGTTCTTCCCGTCCTTTTTGAAAATTGATATTTCCATTGATTATTCCCTCCATATCTCAGAATCAATATAAATAACAATCAGATCTTCTTCGAGTGCAGTAATCTGTGTGACTGTATTTTCTTTTATCTCTTCAAAAGTGTCTTTTGTATAGTATCCACAATTTCTGTTTGTAGAAAATATAAGTTCACAGTCGTGCTCGCCTCTGACTTCTACCATTGTTTTCTTATCTATAACGTCCAATAACTGCTTTACTGTCATGTTTAGTCCTCCTCCCGCATGATTTCCTTTACGCATTTTCTACAGTAACAGCCTTCAAGCCCCTCTATCTTGTATAAGAAGCACATCCAGTGTCTGTTCCAGATGCCTTTATCGTTGCATCCCTTGCAGCTACCTTGCCCGTTTCCTTTGCATCGTATTATTTTTAACATTTATTCGGTCTCCTTATTTGGTTCTGGAAGTGGCGTCCATGCAATAACATCTGTCCAATCAATTTTATCTTTGCAATTTGTACAATCTGCAAAAAATCCATTCTTTTTCAGATGTGTAATATGCCATCCAACAAAGTCTGCCATCTGTAACCAAATAGCATTCCTTATAATCCATTTTGATCTCTGGCAATCTCTCACTGACCGGAATCCAGTTAGTGGATTTTAAACGCTCAATAGTTTTCTCCTGTTCCTATTTTGATTCGCAATGTATTACAATGTCATAAGTGTCATTATATGTACTAAATGTTCCATCTTCGTTCTTAATAAGTATCATTTCATCGCTCGTGCTTCTACCTCCGAATCTTCTGGCATCTGAAATATCATTTTTTTCATAAAATCTTTTCTAATAGTTTTTGCAATTAATGTATTATCTTTTCCCATCTGAGATTCACTAGCCGATTTGCAGACATCAGGAAGAAGAATTTCATTTAATTTTGCATCTGCATAGGCTTCCTGAATCATATCCAGTACTTTCATGGCTTTTTCTTTGATGGAATAATGTTCTAATCTCATTTCATCAGAGATTATATCAAACAAACTTCCGCTTAGTAGATATACTTCTCTGACATAAATCTGATTGGTTGCAGCCATGTTTATTATCATTTCTTTATCCTGACTTCTGATTAACATTTTGTATCCTCCTCATCGAATTCGCTCTTTAACATTCCAGCCTTAATCAGTTCATATATAATGTCAAGGCTTGTTCTTTTGTCTCTATACCTACAATTTGGGGTTTTATGGATTCTCGGATCATCGTCTTTCCAGTTGTTTATACCAAATACTTTATCGCTTACAAAAAGCATTTTGATTCCCCTGGAAACACAAAGATAATAACATCCATGTTTCCCGTAATATCCGGCACATTTCTTGAAACCGAATCTTTTAAATTCTTTTGCCGGTACTATTGGAATTAACATTTTGCGTCCTCCTTATCTTTCTCACAGAATCCTCTGTGTTCATGCACTGAATACTCGATTCCACGACTCCATTTCATGTATGTGAGTTTTTCTCCTGTCAATTCGCATTTGTGTTTTCTTGCATTCAGATACTTACAGGTTCCGTCACAGTAGCTCATTTTTTGTCCTCCTTAATATCTATCAAATTCAATGTTGTTGTCTGAATAGAATTTGTAAGCATCCTCTCTGATTTTCTTAACTTTACTCATGATAATTTCTTTCGCTTTACTGACAGCTTCGCCAAAATCTTCTGTTTCAAGATCGTAGTTGAAAATATCCAATGCACTACAGTTGAGAAACAGTGCATCTCCACAACCAACGTATTTGTGGATAACAATTCCCAAAGAATTGCTTTTTAAAGCAAAAACACTTCCGGTTTTAAGTTCTTCGTTATATTTTGCATTACTTTTGAATTTCATTTCTCATCCTCACTTTCCCCATGTGAGTAACTGGCACGCTATTGTGCAGTCATCCATGATTTCTCAATATTCAATAAAATCAGACAATTCCATCTGACCAACTACGTTGTTGTCTTGCATCCACCATAGATAGACTTCTTCACCGCAACTCCACTTTGTATCTTTTCCACGCATCCGGCGTTCCTCAATCATTCTGTCAAAAGAATGTATGTAGGCTCGTTTGTACTTTGGAAAATCATACATTTCTTTTTCTCTCTGCTTCTTTGATGCAAGTGGACAGCCTAAACAACCTAGCCTATCATATCCACATTGATATAGTTCGCATACCCGAATATCTTTCTCTCCAATGAACTGCCAGATATTCTGATCTGTCCAATCAATGATTGGATTGACTACTGTCTTTGCTTTCATCTGGCAATTTTCAAACAACCTTCGAGTATCACCATTGTCTGTGATAAGCATTTTCTCGTCAGAAACGCCAATGCTTCTACTTGCCGTCTGCCCCAATACTTCAAATGGGCTTCTGTTGCTTCTCTTACTGCTTTCAGCCCATCTAACACCTGTTGCAATCATTCTGTTTGGATTACCGCCCTCTTTCAGTTCTGAGCAGCAATACCGAACGATTCTGGTAGGTGGCATTAGTTTTCTTGGAATAAGATTCCACATTTTAAGACGGTTGCCGTTTTCCTGCACATGATAGTCGATCTCGCATTTAATACCTTTTTCTGTCAATTCAGAAAACACATTTTTGATATGCCTTACTGTCTGCGGTGCGTCAACAGTGGTATGCGAATTATGAACCTCGAACGGGATTTTAGATATTCTGAATAGTTCCAGAAGTACGTCCGAATCCTTTCCGCCGGAATACTCACATACAAGTGGTTTGTTATAATGTTTCAGTGAAATATCGCTTGCCAATTTCAACCTATCTATGGATTTTTCAATTAATTCTTTCACACGCCATACTACAAATATCCGTATGGCAATTTTACAATCTGCTTTATAGCCTTGGGAGTTATTACCTCTGACCATTAGTCTGTTCTGCACTACGCAGGAGAACCAAGGCATTCCAGTCTAGCATTTATCAAATTTTACCCAGCCTATTCTGATTAGGCGGAACCTCGTTTCACGAGGATAAGTGTTATTCCTTTCTGTATTTGTCTAAAATTTTCATTATCTTTTCTACGTAATCAGCCATCTCAAGAATATCTTCGTCATCCATCCATTTCAGCCCATATTTGTTTTCAAACTGATTAAGTTCAAACTCCATATCTTTTACTAGGACAAACTTCTCCGCAAGTTCATTTTCTTTTCTGGCATTTTCATCGTATTCGTAAAACTTTTCGCCTTTTCCATGTTCTTCATATATATCTGTTTCGATCTTGGTTCTTTTTGGAGTGATTCTTGTAATCTTAACCGGAATAATTTTTCTATGTCGGAACGTCGATAACCACCCGCAATTCACCGTTCTGGCAATTCCGACGGTATCTCCTACCTTTAAATCGTCTCTGCTGATTTCTTTTAACTTAATATTCATTTCTCATCCTACTTTCATTTATCCAAATGCTACCTGTCCGTTATTCTGCATATAAATCATCGGCGCAGCTTTGCGCTCTCCGACTTTCAGATACGGGCAATTAGCTTTCACAAGCGCTTCTGCCATAACTGGCACAACGCTGTTTCCAATTTTTGCTACTTGTTTTGCAATCGGGTAATTTCTCCATTTATAGTCCCGATTAATGATATAATCTTTCGGAAATCCCTGCATCACCTTTAATTCTTCCGGCTTTAGCATTCTGAGAAAAATATCTGATATAATGTATTTTTCTCCATGGATATCAACCAGAACATTTACTAGACCGAACCTGTCTTTTGTGGTAATAGTCCCAAGCGGCTCGTTAAGCACCTGTCCGCATCCTGTTCCATAATATTTAACCAGAAAAGCGGATATCACGCCGAAGTGTCCGGGTGATGTGGTTATTGTATGTATTGGTCCGTCACATCCTTGACCGATACCGGTCTTGTAATATTTTGTGATAAAAGCTGTCACAAGCCCGTATCTATTTGATGTATCAATGGTTTTTATCGGTTCAGTCAGCAATTGCCCTCTGGAATCACCTTGTCTGGTTTCTCCATGATACTGAATGATAAATGCCAACGCATCTTTACTCTGTACAATGTACGGTTCTGGATTATCAACGATATATTTCTTGATTCCGTTTGCAATGCGCTTCTGTGTTGCTTCTGCCAATGGTTTCGGACGGTCAAATATACTTTTGCCTAAGTCTGACCAATCAATGTAATCTCCACACTGTTCATATGGCTTCAGACCGTCTGTTCCTAAGCGATTATGTGTAGGCTTTGGCCAACTAATCGGCTTTCCATCCCTTCGAAACACTGCGTACCACCTTTTTCGTGTCGTTGGTGCTCCATAATCTGCCGCTACTAATTCCCGGCTATCAAATTCATAGCCAATGGATTTCATAGCTGCTATGAATTTGTTATAGTCTTCACCTGCTCTGCTCTTAATTGGCTTTCCTGACTCATCCAGAGGCCCCCACTGCTGTATCTCCTCTACATTCTCCATAATGATTACATCTGGAAGAATCACCTTTGCGTGCTTATATACAGCCCACGGAAGAATGCGAAGTCCCTGCTTTCTCGGCTGACCGCCTTTTGCTTTTGAATGGCTCGTACAATCTGGCGAAGCCCACATTAACGCTACGTGCTGGTTTCCGACATATTTCTGCAAGTCTACTTTGAAAATATCTTCTGTCAGATGCAGCGTTCCGGGATGATTCGTCTTGTGCATCAGGATAGCGTCAGGATCGTGATTAATTGCTATGTCTACTGGTCTTCCAAGAGCCATCTCAATTCCAACTGATGCTCCGCCGCCACCGGCAAAGCAATCTATGATTAAATTACGCTCCATATCTCTTGATTAGCTCCTTATAATCATCACAAATCTGAATGTGATGTTTCTTCTCCAGTTTATCAACCATTTCAGACAATGATGTTTTTCCAGAATTAATATCATTGATGTAGTTATTAATTCTTTTTACGGACTTCATGTAACGTTTCCATCCCCATCCGTGCAATTCGTGCATTACATAAAACAAAATCACAAAATTCAGCACGTCAGACCAGTTCTTTCCATCCTCGAACCCATCATCAAAGGCTTTCAACTCCATCTCTTTTAACTCTTTCTGGCAGTTCTGGATAGACTGCGCAAACATATGAGCCTGCTGATTCGTATACGGAATGAATGCTTTCTTTTTCTGCTTGATTTTTAACTTTCCCAACCTACAGCCCTCCTTATCTTCTGAGTCAGAATGTCAAATTCCATCAACATCCTGCGATCATTCTTGTTTGAGTATGCGATTGTTTGCTGCCCATCATATATGACCGCATATCTTCCGTTAATGTCATATGCCCCGCTGATTGCCTGCGATATCTGACTTCTTGTCTTTCCTGTCAATTCTGATATTTCAGCAAGCGTTAGCTCCCCGATATACTTTGAACCGTCGTATACGTCATACAGTTTCATGTTTCTTTACTCCTATCAGTTCGTATGTCCTGTGCGAACCAGTTCCGTGAAATACGATCAATCCATCGTCCTCAAACTGCCTTAGATGCCTTTGAACGGCTGTCATGCTAATTTCCAGTTCATCAGATATAATTCTTGTCGGCGGTGTGCCTTTATGCGATTTTGAGTATTTCAAAATAAAATAATAAATATCCCGGCGGTTCTGCTTCCATTCCATATGTTTCCGATGTCTAAAATTATCCATTTTTACGATTCCTTTATAAAAAATCTTCTATGCTTATCTGACTGTTTTCCTCAAAAACAAGCATTTCTTCCTATTTCATGTGCAGCTCTTAACGTTGTCCCACTTCCGCAACATGGGTCTATTACTACATCTCCGGGATCAGTAAACGTTTCAATCAATCTTTTTAAAAGTTTTACTGGCTTTTGTGCCGGATGAATTTTAGGAATATCTTTTCCATCTTTCTCCCAATCGAACCAGTTAAAAACCATGTGCCCTGTACCTCTGATTGTTTTTCCGTTTTCGTCAGTCTGAACGCCGTTTCTAAACTTAGGAAGCCTGTCTCTGTAAAACAATAATGCGTATTCCGTAGCTCCAACCACACGCATATTCGCCTTTAATACTTGAGGGCTGTAATTTTTTATGAAAACAAGCGGGATATAATGTACAAAACCATGTTTTTCAGCAGCTTTAATCAATGTTTGTGTTTGTTCAAACGAGCAAAATACAATCATGCATGGAGAATTGCTACTTCTTCCTCTTGGTACAGGTGTTGTATCTTCTTTTTTTAACATTCTTGAACAAAAGTGAAAGTATTCATATAAGTTAAAATTAAAATCTGAATTAAAGGCAGCTTTTCCCGCTAGTTTACTTTCGCCATTTTTATTATCCCCCCCTACATACCACATAGGGTTGCTCCCGTAAAAATTATTCGCTACATTATACGGAACATCAGCTATAACGAGCTGTGCTCTTGGAATTGCATATTTCTTGTAATTTTGCATTGAGTCTCTGTATATTTCGCATTTTAATTTCATATTTCAAAGAAGCCCGGTGCACCCTTGCGTCACATGAAGGCAAGCTCCTTTCATTTTTTATTCGTACGTTTTCTCATCAATCAGGTTCTGGAACTTTTCAAAAGCCCGGATTGATACTTTGTTGCCCTGCTTCTCTGGTTTCAGCGAAACTTGCAAGTGCGTGTCTATGATATGTGACAGTTCTCTGGCAAGGGATTTCTTGCCCTGCTGTACACCTTGCATATATGTCTTTGGAGGTTTATACTGTCCTGTTACTTGCTTTCCTGTAGACTGCCCACCTGCTGTGATGTTATACATCTGAAAACCTTTGTCAGCAAAAGATTTGATTGTTTCAATTTCTTTCTGGTCGAGTTCACTTTTTTTGCACGTCATATATGTAAGTTTCCATCCAGTGTGGTTACTTTCACTGTAAAATTTATGTTTTTTAAGACTTAACGCTATGTGATCGTATTCTCCTAAATGGCTCGCACATCTCTCACAAAGGCTAACTGCCTGCCCTACGTAGCTTCTTCTTATTCCTGCTTCATCAGTTCTGTAAAAAGCATATATGCCGCTTGAATATGGAATACCCGGGCATATTTCTTTTATTTTTTTCTCACGTTGACTTTTCATCATATAAATTTGTCTGTAATTTATTTTTTTCATTATTAAAAACTTATCACCTCGATTCATTCTTTGGTGTATTTTTGACACCATTATGATACCACTATGATACCACTTCAACACCTATATTGCAAGATAAAATGGTATCACTTTGGTATCTAATTGACACCGATAGACAAAAATGCTACAATGTTCTAAAAACAAGGGAGGGATTTCATATGGCTAGCAATTCTGATAAGACCAGAACTAATATCACGTTCCCGATACAGCTTAAAGAGCAACTTGAGCAGATTGCCAAGCAGGAGAACAGAAGTTTTAATAATCTGGTTATTACCATTCTCCAAGATTTTGTAAAAAGTGCCGATAAATAGTCGGTGCTTTTTAATTTTCCCTGTACGGCTCTGGGAACGGCATCCAAGCCACCACTTTCCCACCAAATTTCAATAAATTGTTCTTCCATTGACCATCTACTGTATGCGCACTTTGAACAAATAAGCTCTGTTTAAATAAAATCGTAACCAAAACATCTTTGGAAATTTTCTCGAACATTCCTTCTTTCCATTTGTCTGTCCCTTTAAACTTAGCAAATATTGAATCTCTTTCTTCTAGCATTTTCTTGCTTACTGGAATCCATTCATTTTCCATTTTTTCTCCTTTCAAAACGGGCATAAATTCAAATCAACATCCAGTCCCGGTCTTGCGATCTGCACCAGAACATCATCCCCGGCAACGCCCTGTATCTCCTTCTTCATCACTTCTGGATTTCCCCATCCCTCTGACAGGTGGCATAGCGTTATGGTTCTGAGCGAAGCGGTCTTGTTCACTCGGATAATCTCTTTTACAGTAGATAAGCTGCTGTGCCCCCGGACGGAGTGCTCAAACTTAAACGAATCCTGCTCCGGCGATTCGTCCAGATGATTGCATTCTATAAGGAAGTGATTTATTCTCATGTTCTTGAATGTGAACGGCAAATATGAGAAGTCTGTCGCATATATCAGTCGTCCACATTCTTCATGAGATATCAGGTACGCGAAGTTTGGCGTCTTGTCGTGTGGGACGTAAAACGGCGTTACCCGGAATGAACCTATGTCCTTTGATTTCTTTTCTGGCAATCCGATCATCAACTCACCAGATACTACGTTCACAGCTTCAACTGTCTCGTCATTAGTGTAAATTTGAATACCGGACTGCATAAGATTCTGGAATGATTTCAGGTGATCTCCATGCCCATGTGTCAGCAGACAGCCCGAAACATCTGATATTCTGTAAGAAATCCCTTTCAGAATTTCCGAGTATCTACATCCGCAATCCAGGAGTAAGATTTCGCCGGATTCGGTCTTGAGCGTATAGCAGTTTCCGGGTTGACTGCCTGTGTTTATCACTCTCATGAACATTTCGCCACCTCACTTTCAATACTCAAAATCCAAATTGCTTATGAAATTCACAATTTTCCCATCTTCGATCACAACAAATTCTGTAACAAGTTTATCAACCTGACTAAGACCGGATTCTACATATTCATGTTGCTCTTCGTCATATTTTTTGAACCAACTTTCTACGCTGTCGTCAACAGAAGTGTTCTTTATTACAAAATACGGTGTATCTTCCGATAACAGTTCTATTTCACTAGCAATCTTTTCGAATCTTTCAATGATGTGCTCTCTTTCTAGCACCGGGACATTATCTTCGGTGTCTCTGCAATAATTATTGTTTTGCTTAATAAATTCTCTTATTGCATTTGCCACACAGTTCTTATCTTTTGTGAAGAAAACCTGTTCTCCAGAAAATTCCCAGCAAATCCTGTCTACCACATTGTCACAATTGTTAATTTCATTGTTTACTTCGTTCCAAAGAGAAGTATCATGAATGATATTTCTCTTAAATCCATGACTTGTTAATTTACTTGGCGGGATATATTTTTCTGTCAGAACATCCCACACAATAGGTGCAAACAGCCATGAATTTCTGAACTCTTCTATAACCTTTCCTTTGTAATCCTTATCAATTCCATATAAACTGCTATAGCTCATTTTTATACCTCCTTATCCTCTGGGAATCTAAACACAATGTTTGCCGGTTCGAATTTCATATCTGAACTGTTAACCATGGTTTTGATGATTTCAAAACCTCTTGCAGCCATTTTTATATATTCCTCGCAATCGTCATCGCTCATTTCAACGTTTTGCGCAAGAAGCATTCCTGCATACACTTTATGCAACGCTTTCATAGCTTTTTGGGCTTTTTCATCTGTCGAATAACGAGCCATGACTGTTCCTTTTTCACCAACTATCGGCACATATACTCTTATGATATTTTCTGTTCTACTTAATGCTGCGATTTCATAAGGAACATCAAATTCCCCATTCTGACTAATTAATCTCACTTCATTCTCCTTTCAATTTCTAAATCCATACTGTGGCATAATTTAATGCAGTCCCCATGAAGCATATGATTCTTGCATGCTCCGTATTTTTCATTGAATTTTTCTATCGACATCTTCCCGTCATTCATTGCCCGTACCCATCTTCGGATTTTTCTCTGTGTTTTTCTTTTCTTATCGCCACGCAATTTTCTGATATATTTTCCTTTATCAGTCACGTAATGATGAAAGCCCAGATAACACAAGCCCATGCGAAACGGTACAATTTGTGATTTAGGGTTTAGTTCCAGTCTAAGGCTTTCAATCATCATTCGGATTGCTTCAAGAATTTCTCTGGCATCTTCTTTCGTTTTACAAATCACATAAAAATCATCGTTGTATCGTCCGTAATATGGATTTCCAAATTCAATCGTTATCATCTGATCCAGTGAATGTAAAAGCAACAATGCGTACTTTTGATTTACCTGATTTCCTAATGGAAGCCCGGGATTACCTGTACTGTCAATAAACAAATGGTTCAACCAGACTGTAAAATCATCATCAAAGTAATAATCCAAAACATCTTTCATGATTTCATGGTCTATGCAATAAAAGTATTTGTGAATATCACATTTTACAATCCAACTATTCATTCCATTTCTTTTATAGAAATCCAACATTTGATTTCTTAACCCGTCCATTGCCATGTGTTGCCCTTTTCCTTGCTGCCCGGCAGTGTTCCATTTAATCAGGATATTTTCAAGTTTCGGTGTCAGAATGTAATCAGAAAAGCATCTCTGAACTACTTTATCCTTAAATGCACATGATTCTATCGTTCGCTCTTTTGGCTCATGAATTTGAAATTTATTATACGGATTTATGGTATACGTTTGACTTTCCAATTGTTCCTTCAAGAGATGAATGCCTTCAAGAGACAAATTAGAAAATCTTGCAGTACATGAATTAAATTTCTTACCGCTCTTGACCTTTTTGTAAGAACGATATAAATTCTCAATATTTGCAACAATTTCTTTACCCATTTATTTTGTTCCTTTATATTTGTCCATTGCGGAAAGGTTATGCATTTGCTTGTATCTTTTCTGATTTCAGCTTTACGCTTACTCTGTCTGCATGTGATCCATGTTGGGCGAACACCATTTTCGTTGTTGTAATTGTTGTTGTTGATATTGCCCGAAGGGGAAACAACGGTATTCGCAGTGCATAACCTGTGAAAATTATCTTTTTCTGTCTTTTGTTCTCCATGAAATAGTCATGTACTTTATATCTTTTACCATTTGCGACCATGCTTCCATTCCACCGGAATTGATAATTCCTAATTCATATGAAAGTTCTATAAAGTACATCAACTCATCACAATGAGTAATGGCTTTTGTTTGAAGTTCTAATCGCTCTCTTTTATAATCTTTCAGATCAGTTCGGTTGGCTTCAAATAGTGACTCATAAATTTCCAATGCTTTATTTTGCATTTTATCTACAAGTGAAAACCTGTATTTCTTCGGGTATCGTCTGGCATTACTCGTAACTATTAATGTATGCTTTGCAAGTTGCTTGGATTTTGCTATTACCTTTAAATCTTCATTCGCCATCAATCATCATTCCCTGATTCAAAGATTGAAGAAGAAAAGATACAAACTGGGCGAACACCATTTTCGCTGTTGTAAAAGTCGTCGTAGACATCGCCCGAAGGGGAAACAACGGTAAGTGTTGTATTGTAATCATTTGCTGGTGCACTCCATGGAGTAAGCAACCACCACCATTTACCCATATTTGGAAGGAATTTTCTGTATTTTCGGTATTCGTCCATCGTCAAAATCGAAATCTTATCTTTACAATGTCCATATTCTGTCTGACCGTCCAAAGAAAGCAAATCTCGATCAAACTCAATAACTGCATCTTCTCCAAACTCATCCGTAATTTTTTTAAGAAAACGAGTATTTAACTCTTTTCGAAGCTTGCTTGAAATCCAGCTATTTGAATCTGGGTCAAATGATCTAGGCTTTCCATCAAATCCGTTCAAAATAGCAAAATATCCGTCTTCCGTCTTATTCAGAATCATCCACTCCATGCCAGCAAGCTCAATAACTTTACCGATCTCTGGCTTTCCGATGTGCGTTTTCTTGAATTCCGTGAACTCTTTGCTTAATCTGGATAATTCATCCTCAAAATATTTCAGATTTTTCTTCATAATCATTCCTCCGCCTTAGATACAAAGATATTAGATTTTAAGATACAAACTGGGCGAACACCAAGCCCGCTGAAGTAATAGCAGTCGTCGAAATAGCCCGAAGGGGAAACAACGGTAAAGGATTTCTCCCATCCACGTTCTTTCGTTGACCATGGCGACAACGTCCAATACCAGTCGTTTAAACACGGATTCGGTGTGATATCTGTATATCCGCGTGCTTCATCAAACGTAATCGGTCGAATTTTACAATCAACAGTCCCTAATTTCTGTCCATCCGCAGTGATAATATCTGCTGTGTGTGTTTCGATATTTTCTGCCCCGAATTCTTTTTCGAAGTCTTTCAGAATTTCAGTGTCACACAGTTTCTTTACCTTTGATGTTTTGTAATCTGAGGTATCACCAAACTCTACATTTTCTTTCACCAGATCAAGCGAAATAATTTTCGTTGTATCTCCATACTGTTCCAGAACCTTGTATTTACGCTTCCCAGTGGTCTGGAACACTTCTCCTCGTTTCAGCATTGACAACTCAACCTTGCCAGCTTCTTCCTGTTGTTCCAGAAGTTCAACCAGTTCCTTTGCTTTCTGTAAAATTTCTTTATTGTTCATATCACATTTCCTCCTGTTTCATAAAATCTGGAATCTCTGGCTCAACAACTGCTGCCGGAACTGGTTCTTTCTCGGCGGTCTTTACGACTTCTGCGACCGTTGGCTTCTTAGGCTGTTCTTCGATTGCAGCTGTCTCATCTGGGATAAATTCTTCTGCGTTGGCGTTCTGCTCGATTTCATAAGCAACTTCATGTTCAATAATGTCCTGCTTTGGAATTTCTTCTGTAGCTTCCTCGACTTCCTGAACGAAAACATCACCGTGGCTATTAATAATCTGTTTCAATGCACGATTGATAACAGTTTTCTTTGCCATCTGGTCAGTAAATTTCTGATGCGTTCCATTGCCGTTTTCCTTGTAACCATAGCCCTGTGACCAAGCCTGTTTGATCTGTTTTATGTTCATTACTTCCAGATGCTTTGTTCCATCTTCCATCAGCACTACTGCATATGCCCCAAGAATCTTATCGTTGTCAATGTCCATAAAATCCTGTTCGTGAGAATCCAGAATCTTGTTTCCATCTTCAATATGGTATTTAAACTCATCGCCATCATAGATGATCTCAGCATGGATATCTTTCATTCCATATCTTCTGGCGATTGTGATATTTCCGAAATACGACCTCTGGAACTGGCATTGACCGCCGTAAGCGATAAAATAACCCTGTTTTTTCTGAACTGAAAGTCCGAGCGTTGCCATGTTCATAAGGCTGTTTGCAATGCTTGTAGCTGTGCAAGATTCCAGAACTGGCTTATTGTTTCTGTCTTTTGTCTCTTTCAGAGTCAGATATGCCCCCATGAGTGCATTGCTGAGGTTGTAGTCTTTTGGGAACGAAAGACCGTATTTGCATTTTTCTTCAAGCTGCTTAACCAATCCATCAATGAATGAGTTGTTGATTACGATTGCCGCCTGCTGTTCTCCTGCTGTTGCTAACTGTGTTTTATTTGCCATAACAATTCTCCTTTTCTATTAATTATTAAGCTTCCGTTACTGTCATATCCCCCTCAGCAACTTTCAAGAATATCAACTGTGCATCTGCCTTAATGCCTGCCAGACTGCTGTTGTCCAGCTCTGCTGCACAGTCTACGAATATCGGATAACTCACTCCGTAAAACTTCTGTAAACCATCCATGATGGCAATTTTTCCTTTCATCATGAGTGCTGTATTGGCATTTCCGATTAATTTCTTCCAGTTACCGTCCTTGTCCTGCACGTGCCAGATGCAAGCATCTACGACTTCGCCGTTCTTCTGTGTATCGAACAGTTTCACTTTAACTCCGCCAAAATACTGGTTTACTGCATCTTCAAGGGCTGTGTTCTTCGCCATGCTCAGCGATTTTAATTCGTCCAGAATCATCTGCGCATTAGCTTTATATTGTGCGTACTGTTTCTGGCTTTCCTGAAGCTTCTCAATCTGCTCGTCAATTCGGACGTTGTTGTTGGCTTCTCCGATTTTCTGATTAACTGCTGCCAATTCCTGTTTCTTTCCGGATAACTGCTCTGAAAGCTGTTTCTTTGCTTCTTCTCCATCGTCCAGAGAATTAAGTTCCTGCTCTTTCTCTTTGATTGATGTAAGAATCTGCTGATATTCGGCGTTTCCTGAGAAGTCTGGTTCTTCTGGTATAGCTTCCATATTCTTGTTTTCTGCATCCAACGAAGTTTTGATCTGCTCTAATTCATCTGTCAGTTTGGAAATCTCGGATGTGAGAGCTTCTTCCCGCTTATGCGCTTCTTTCATTCCGGCAGACGCTTTGTTTCCATCCTGGATAACTTCATCAAGTTTTCGTTTCTTGTCCTGTTCCCATTCTTCCTTAGCTTTTAACTGCTGATTGATTCTTTCCTGCTTCTTCTGCTCGAATTTTCCCTTCAACTGCTCAATCTGCTCTGGTGGGAGAATCTGACCGCAAGTCGAGCAAATGGTCTCTGTATCATTAAATGTCTCGGATTTAATGCTTTCCAGAACTGTGTTGTCCCATTCTGTATCCTTGATTTTGGGATATTGCGTTCTGGCGTTCTGCAATTTTTCAAGAAGATCTTTTTTCTGCGCTCTCAGGTACTCCAATGCAGAAGCCTTTCTGTTCAACTCTGATGTTTTGATATTCCTGTCAAATTCAAGAGTGCTAACTTTATTGCAAACCGATGATTTCTTCTCTGACAAGTCCACTTTAGCCTTTGAGTCTATCTCTATCAGTTTGGTTCTTAACCCTGCCAGTTCCGCTTTAATCTTTCCGGTTTTCTCGTTCCCTGCCTGTGCAATCTGCGTTTCGAGGTCAGAAATCTGTTCCTGCAAGGCATTCTTCTGCAATTCCAGTTCCGCGACATCAGCATCAACTTTTGAATGTTCCATACCGATGGTCTGGTTTGGAATAGCTTTTAACTGTTCCTCTGCTTTTTTCAGTGTTGCACTGTTCATGGCTTTAATTTCATCTGCCTTGTAAGTTTCCAGAAGTGGTACCAACTCGGCACAATCTGGAACTGTCTTGGCAATCTCTAAATCTGATTTTCCGGCACCGTCTGACATGGAAAACAGAATCTTTCTGGCATCTGCATCTTTCAAGTCTGTGAAGATTTCCATGTGAGACAGCATAAGGAAATTATCAAAGTCAAACCCTCGTTCTTTCAGATCAGCTTTAAAATCTCTTTCAGCTTTTGGAACGCCGTTGATTTCGTATTTGTTGGATAATGCAACCTTGCCCGGTTTTCCGTCCTTTGGCTTACTTTCTGTGCGCTTCTGGAATTTCGCTACGCTTACCGGCTTTCCATCAATTACAAGGTCAATGTCGACTCTTGGCAGACATTCTCTGCCATCATCCGGTCTAATATCCGGGTTGCTCTTTAAACTGTAGTCCTTGTCACAGAACACCCACATGAAAGCATCTGCCAGTGTAGTTTTTCCGCATCCGTTCTTCCCGGAAACTACTGTTCTGTGCCCGAACTCTATTTTCTTTTCCGACTGACCTTTAAAGTCGGTCAATCCAATCTCTCTTACTTCGTTTTTTTTCATATTACAAAATCTCCAATCTCTTTACCGATACCTCTAATGCTGTTATCCATTCTTGACTCTGATCAGACCAAAGTTCCCGGCTCTGGAATCTTCCACAGAGCTTGATTTTCGCTCCTTTTTTTAGATTCTCTACGGCATCTGCGTTTTCTTCCCAACACAGACAACCGATTGCGTCTGATCTGGTATATCCGTCTTTCTTCTTTCTATTTACTGCCAGAAGTATTCTTGCCAACTTCCTGTCGTTGTTCGCGCCAATCATCTTTACTGTTGGCTTTTTAATTAGATATCCGGTCAGATAAACTTCATTTGCATCATGTTCTTCCAATCTTTCAAGGTACTGAATGTTCGTTGCTCTTACATACGCTGTAAGGCTTTTCTTTCCATCTTCCCGGACTGTACGGCTTCGCATTTCACCATATACGCTGGCAATTAGCTCTGTTTCTCTTGAAATCATGTATTCCGGCACAATAATCGGAAGAATATCATAAGATGTACTCTTTCTGAATATTGTCATTCTTCCCTCGTACATCTTGGTTCCACCGTATTCTTCATGTGAGAATACAAACCCTGCCGGAATGTCACCAGATAAAAGTACCTGGTTCTCATCTCGCATCTTCATATGGTATATCACCCTCTTTCAATATCCTTGTCAGCATTAAGCCGAGTGTTACGACTGTTTCTCTGAGATTCTTGTTTTCAGCTTTAAGCTTCCGTCTTTCTTCCTCAAGGTCGGAAATGATCTCGCTTGCAAGTGTTGATGTTTCTGTGTTCTGGATGTGTGTTTTTGACATAAAAAATGCCCTCCTAATTATTTATTTGATAAATACAGGAAGGTGTGTTATACTTGTCCTGTATTTAACTTAGCCAATTAAGTTAGATACGTGGCTCCATGTGGTATGTCGGTACCTGTGGAGCCAAACCTTTACTCTTCTGCAATAAATTCTCCATTTACAAGTTTATAAAATGTATCAGGTTTTATCTTTGCTCCGTCTACTTTCGCAGACTTCACATCTACAATATGGTATGTTTCGTCTTCAAATTTCTTCCATTCAGCAAGTACAATAAAGCATCCAATAGACCCTTTTGCTTTGGAATTGCGTCCAATTGCCATTGCAACGCTCTCTTTTCCTTCTACGGTTGCCGCTGACCGGTATCCGGTGTTGGTTGCCGCTGACTGGTATCCGGTGTTGGTTGCCGCTGACCGGTATCCGGTGTTGGTTGCCGCTGACTGGTATCCGGTGTTGGTTGCCGCTGACTGGTATCCGGTGTTGGTTGCCGCTGAACAGCTTCCGGTGTTGGTTGCCGCTGACTGGTCTCCGGTGTTGGTTGCCGCTGACCGGTATCCGGTGTTGGTTGCCGCTGAACAGCTTCCGGTGTTGGACTTTTTATCATCGTCCCAGTTAACCTGATCTTTGATGTACTCCAGACCGGCTTTAATAATTCCGGCAATTCCGATTTCTGCTTTAATCGAAATCTTCTTTCCTACTCTCTTGCTGTCGCCAGATTTCTGATCGTTTGCATCCAGATCGACTTCGCAATATCTGGAATCAGCCGGTGCATAATATCCAAATACATCCAACGGATTCTCACAAGCATGAAATCCAGTATCGCAAATTTCGGCTCTTTCTTCTTCATACTCCTTGCCGATTTCATACTGAAAATCACGGCATTTTAAGTCTTTGTCAAATCCCTTATAGCATTTCATTTTTCCTTTTCCTCCAAATTCAGTCCGAGCATAGCTGCACAAACTTCTTTCTTTAAATACGTATCTGCTTCGGTTGTATTCAGGTACGCTTCAAATGCCTTTAATCTGCCTACCAGCTCCGCATACTCTTCGGCTACGGTCTCTGCTCTGAAATCCATCTTATTTTCTTTCTCCATCACAATCCCCCTCACAATACGGACATTTGTTGTCCATCAGAATTTTGTTTAAATGGTCAGTTACTTTCTTCACATTTTCTTCCTGCTGATAACCGCCCTCTGCAATGCTGTACATATCAAACTCTCTTAAGGAATCTTTCTTATATATGTTGATGTGCAAGCTGCATCCGATCTTGTAATTTGCGAAATGAAATGCTACCGTTCTGCCGGTTTCTTTCTGAACTCTCCTGCACAACTGGTACAGTTCATCTACGGTCTTATCAAATTCATTTATCTTCATCGAAAAGCCCTCCAAGTAAATCATCAAATAATGTTTTTACAACTTCTTTGATTTTTTCTTTTTGAATAGTTTTAAATTCTTCTTCGTTCATCAGTCCGATTTTGACCGCTTCGTCAATCTCCTGCTTCGCAGATTCCTCTGTTTCTTTGCCGTCTTCCATAATGGATTCTTTGATTCCACGAACGATAACAGCTAAATCAGCTATTAATTCTGCTTTACTGCCTTTAAGTGTGATTTCTCCCATTTTTGTCTCAATCATCTTTTTTTCCGTTACTGAAAACTTATAAAAAGTTATAAACTTCTATGTTCCATTCCCA